>Ga0316204_10001700_pt1 | contig 56561 bp, 52 predicted proteins | sample 6monrhotite_MG_2_FD_205661 | JGI IMG/M metagenome (GOLD analysis project Ga0316204, IMG submission 205661) | Microbial mat bacterial communities from mineral coupon in-situ incubated in ocean water Damariscotta River, Maine, United States -... | ecosystem: Environmental > Aquatic > Marine >... | reverse complement strand
GGCACCGGTTTGGTTCGCCTCAAGGGGTTTCGCCCTTGAGGCACTGAACCGGTATGGGGTCTCACCCAAGCATTCGCTTGAGGTCTAAGGCCATTTGTTGGGCCCGTTGGGCGTTGAGGTGCCCTGCTTCGGTCTCAACCGCCGAGGCGACTGGATCGTTTTTGAGCAGGCCCATCGCCCGGTCTACGTAGATATCTTCCTTCCAAGTCAGCTCGCTGGAGAGCTCCTTCAAGTCCCCTTGGGCTCGGCTCACCAACTTAGCGGCGTCTTCCCTTTCTTGCGCCGACCCGGCCCGGATTTGAGCCAAGGACTTAAACCCTGAAGGGTTCGGTACCCCGACCGCCTGGGTGTTTAACCCCAAGTCCGGTAGACTCAACATCTCCACTTCCTGGGCACCTACATCCAAAGGCACCATCAGTCCGTTTTGCGACACTTCCACATAACCAACCACCTGACCTCGGTATTCCAAAGGACCGTCGTAATACACGATCAATCCCTCGGTCCGAGGGTTGGAACGGTTCCCTACTAAAAAGGGTCCTGAACCATGAGCAGCTTCGGTCCCGATGCTGCCTTTGATGTCTTGACCTGGCATAGCGTTCATCGAAACACCTGCCATGCCTGACACCAACCGGGTGTTTTGGCTGAGTCCTTCAAAACTAGGGCTGGAGCCCATTTGGTTATGAAGGAGCAACAACCGCTGATCTCGGGTCAAGAAGACTCGGATATCCAAACCCGCTTCGGTGATGCTCTGTTGGAGGTTCGACACCAACACTGCTGGTGCCTCGTCTCCTTGTACCTTGTACCTTGCCTCCCGTTTCCCTTCTTTCAAAGAGATCCACCGTTCTTGGGCAATCACCGAAGGCAAAGCCGGTTGGCTGCCGACCAAACCAGCGGGCCGAGCCAACTGGTCGATGGCGACTGAGTACCCCTGATCAACAGAGCTCATGGTCCTTGCAGAGCCTCGAACAAATTGTAACCCCGCTCCTTCGGTGTGGCCTTTGACCCCACAGTTCCCATTGAGCAGGATCTTTGAGGCGAAGCTCACCGAGCGGATCACACCGTCAAGCTGGCTTAAACGTTCCGTCACATATTGATTCGCCACGGAGGCCGCCACCATCTGGGGCGTTTCTTGGTTCGCTTGTAAAAACTCTTGCAACTCCCCTAACCAGGTTGACATCCGGCCAATCCCCCCACGTGCCACTTGCAGCAAGGAAACCTTTGATTCAAGGCCAGTGATGACTTCCACCCGGCCAATCGGTCGGGCTGCTGGTAGCACCGCTGGTTTGAGGTCCATTCCTGGTCCAATCCGGCGGTTCAATCCCTTCAATGCTTGGGAAGAATATATTTCTGGTCCCGTGTTCATCCAAGCCCCCTTGGCTTGTTCCCTTATGTATTAAGGGTTCAGGTTATAAGGCCCTCTTGGAGCCTTGGTGATTTATTTGAGCAAACTAAGCACATTGTTTGGTGATTGGTTCGCTTGAGCCAACATTGAAGTGGCCGATTGTGTCATGATCTGGTGTTTGGTCAACTCGCTCATTTCAGCAGCCATATCGGTGTCTCTGATCACAGATTCAGCGTTGATCAAGTTTTCCTTCGCAATGGACAAACTGTTTAGGTTTGATTCCAAAGTGTTTTTCTGGACCGCACCCAAAGTCGCTCGGGTGGTGGTCACTTGGTCAATCGCTTCGTCAATCAACATCATCGCATCTTGGGAGCCTGACTGACTCCGTAAATCCAAGTCCCTCAAGGACTGATAGCCCGATGGGTTGTTGACATCCCTGGCCAGCTTTGTGCTGTGGGTATCTGGGATCGCAACCTGTACAATCTGGTTTCGGTTCCCACCTACCTGGAAGGTGAAGGCGTTTGACTGCACTCCAATCCGGCCTGCTTCTGGGTTCAATGGGTCTGCCACACCGGTGAACCGGACGGTCAACCCTTCAACGTTGGTGCCGTTGGAACCTGTGAGTAGCTGGCCTTTACCTTCCGCAACTTCTCCACCGATCTTGCCGATCACATCCCGTCCGTTCTGGACCCATAAAGGGGTGTCCCCTTTGGTGGAAAGCACACCGTTGCTGCTGGAGGTCACGCTGAATCCGGCTTCAGAACCATAATCTTGGTTGATGACGTTCAGTTTACCGTTATCAAAGAAGGCGTCCACCTTCATCCCTGACTCTTCAAACCCTGAGTTCAGTCGGTTTTGGATTTGTTCGTAAGTTTCCCCCAACTTGGTGCTCAACTGAACAGTCTTACCCCCTTCTTGGATGGTCAACAACTCCCCAGCATCAATCATCTTCTGGTCCAACACGGCGGTCCCGATCACCTGGGCCTGGGTGGACTCTTGATCAATGGTCACTTTGTACCCACTTTGTGGGGAACTTTTGGTTTTTAAACCAGCTTCCATGAACTCTAAATCGGGGCCAGAGGCACTGCCGTTGATCGCATGGCTGCCGTCAAGTAAGGTTTTGGTTCCATACTGGGCTGACTTGCTGATCCGGTCGATGGAGTCCAAGGCATTGAGTAACTCCGCCTGGTCTGCTTCTAACATCTTCTCGTCGTTGGCACCTTCGTTCGCCGCATGGATCGAAAGCTGACGCATCCCAACCAAGAGGTTCGATACTTCGCTCAAGTTCGCCTCGGCGGTTTGCACCATCGAAACAGCGCTCTCGGAGTTCATCACCGCTTGGGTTAACCCTGCCACTTGAGCTCGCATTTGCTCGCTGATCACTAAGGATGCAGGGCCGTCGCTCGCTCGGTTGATTTTATTCCCGCTGGAGAGGTGCTCCAGAGTTTTTGATAACTTTGCGTCGTTTTGCACTAAATTCCGATGTGCGTTCACGGCTGCAACGTTATGGTTGATTCGCATGGACATTGTTTTTCTCCTGGTTCTCTAGCAGCGGGGGTTTCCCGGTTTTAGAGGTTGCTTCCTGGGGCCTTGGGGCCGTTGTCATGGTTCAGCGGATGAATCCACTGGCCAAAAGAGCTCTCAGGTCTTTTGGACTGGTGTTTGTTTAGGTTGCCCTAGGTCACACCGACCGGTTTTCCTGCGTCATACTCTCGTTTTGTTGATCCTTAGCCAGTGATCTTGATTTGTCGGTTCACACTGGTTGATCCCGTTTGGGTGCTGGCGGCATAAAGCTCTTTCCAGCCGTCCCGTAGGTTTCCAATCACTTTTTGGACACCCTGGATCGCTTCAACATCTTTCTTTAAGTTCGCTAGGACGATCTGCTCGTAGCAGTAAACGTATAGCTTCTTCAGGTTCGCAGCGACTTCACCGCCCTTGTCTTCTCGCAAGGTGCCTAACAGCTCCAGCAGAATCTTGCCGGTTTTGGTCAGGTTTTGATGGGCCGCTTCCACTTCCCCTTGTTCAATCGCCTGGATTGATTGGGTCATGAATCGGTGCATCCCATCATAAAGCATCACAATCAGCTGTTTCTGGCTGGAGGTCTGCACACTGTTTTTCTGGTAAGCCTGATAGGGTCGACCGTAAGCCATTGTATTTCTCCGTTTTCCCCTTAGGGGTTATTGTGTATCAGAACCTAAGGGGTTCGCTTGGGGTTTACTGTCCGTTGATCAGTGAAAGCACTGATTTCGGGGTTTGGTTTGCCTGGCCCAACATCGCCATCCCTGAAGACAACAGAATCTGCTGCTTCGTGAATTCGCTCATTTCCTTGGCCATGTCCACGTCTCGTAAGACCGACTCAGCGGAAACAAGGTTCTCTGTTGAGTACCTCAAGTTATTTAAGTTCGATTCCAAAGTGTTCTTTTGGAATGCACCTAACTTCCCTCGTTGGCTGGTCACTTGGTAGATCGACTGGTCGATCAAGTCCAAAGCATCCTGCGCCCCTTGTAATGTGGTCACATCTAGTTCGCCTAAACTTTCAAACCCTGAATCATTTTTGATCCCCCTCGAAAGGGTGTGGGTGTTCATGTTCGGCAAGTCGATCCTAGATGACATGTTCTGGCTTGGCCCTACCTGAAAGTTCAGGCTGTTGTTGGTCACCAACACAGTCCCTTCCATCATCGGCTCAGGTGCCAAGGGTTTGCCTTCTGCGTCTACAGCTGGCTTGCCTTCTGCGTCGACCTGAGGGGTAGACTTCACCCCGCCTGTGTATTCCACAGTCAGTCCGTCTGCCTTTGAGTTTTTCGCTGCGGTGAGGTACTGGCCCTCGCCGTAAGCCATCTCGCCGCCGATGGTCCCTTGGACATCGTTGCCTTGGATCGCTTCTTCCATCTTGTTCGCTTCTTCGGTCAAGATCCCACCTGCTGAGGACATGGCGCTGAAGCTTGGCTCTGAGCCGTATTCTTGGTGCTCAACAAACAACCGCTTGTCTTCTGTGAGGCCCACAGTCAGCTTCAAGTCGTTTTGGTCCGCCAACAACTGGAGGTTCCGCAACATGGTGTCCATGGTTTCGCCGACTTTTGAAAAGTAGCTTAAGCTCCGTCCACCTTCGGTCAAAGCGATCTGGATTTCACCAGCGTTGACTTCTTCAGGGCTCAAAGGACGTTCCCCTTCGATCCGTGCCTTGGTTGCCACTTCAGCAATGTCCACTTCGTAACCATCTGCTGGGCTCGACTTGGTTTCTACTTCAGCTTTGATGAACCTCAAGCCGTCTCCGGTGGCGACTCCGCCGATCCCGTTGCTGCCGTCGAGTAACATCCGGCTGCCGAACTGGGCTTGCTGGCTGATCCCGTCAATGGTCTTCAAGGCGTTTTCAACTTCCATCTGATCAGCGGCCAACATCTTGTCGTCGTTGCCACCTTCGTTGGCAGCGTGAAGCGCTAACTGGCGCAGGCTGACCAAGATGTTGTTCACTTCGTTTAGGCTCGCTTCAGCAGTTTGAACCATGGAGATAGCCAATTCGCTGTTTTCGCTCGCTTGTTCCATCGACTTAACCTGCGCTTTCATCTGCTCGGCGATCACTAAGTTCGCTGGGCCGTCGCTTGCTCGGTTTAACTTGCTGCCTGAAGATAAGCGCTCTAATGTTTTGTTCATCTCGGCGTCTGTCTTCTGCAAGTTTCTCCAAGAGTTCATCGCAGCTACGTTATGGTTGATCTTTAAGCTCATGACACTCTCCTTAATCCGCTAATTGGCTTTTTTGTTGCCTACAATTCCTTTTCGGTCGTCCTGTCAAAAACTTGAATCTTTTTGTTGATCCCTTTCGTTTCTGGGGAACTTTGCCCGATGATTCCTTATCGGAGTGGGGGGGTAAAACTTTAAACAATTTTTAAATTAATTTTAATGCACTGTTATATTGATGTATTTCATCATCGTTACCCTGTACCCAAGTCATTTCATTGCCATTAAAACAGCTAGAAACCTGTTCAAAAGACAAAAATATCGATGGGCCGGTACGTTTTTAATCTATCGGAGAGGGAAAAGACCCAAGACTGCTGTTGAGTTCGGTAGAATCGCAGCTAGAAATGTAACCCCAGCTTGTCATTATATATAGGGGCCACAAAAACTGAAGACAAAAAAAAGCCCTCTAGGGCGTTGGGGACGACCTAGAGGGCTGATAATATAAAATAGTCAGGCTTAGATCAGCTCAGTGGTAACCGAACGGTGAAGGTTGTCCCTACCTCTGACTGGCTGTGGACCTCGATCTTCCCTTGATGGGCTTCGGCGATTTGCTGGCACAGGGACAAGCCCAATCCATAACCACCGGTCTGGGAACTGCGAGATTTATCCACCCGGTAAAAGGGCTCAAACACAAAGGGGATTTCTTCCCCGGGGATACCAATCCCATGATCGACGACTAACACCTGGACCCAGCCACCCTGTAGGGACAATTCAACTTCGACCGGTTCTTTGCCTGGGGAGTATTTGATTCCATTTTGGATCAAATTTGAAAACATCCGTTCCAAACGGCGGCTGTCCCCCTCGATATAGATCCTATCGATTCCTTGGGCGTCCAGACCTGTAAAAGCGCATCCTTCTTGGCGGCACAGCCCTTCAAGCAATCCAATGATGTCGAGCTCTTCCAAATTGAGCACCCCGTAGGTGCTGCCCAACCGGGCAGACTCCAACAGCTCGTCGATCATTGACTCCATCTGGAGTACCTCCTCACCAAGGTTATCCTTGTGTTTCGTCTCTGGCATCATCGCCAAAGAAAGCTTCATCCTCGCCAAGGGGCTGCGTAGTTCATGGCTGACGTTATACAACAGCTGTTCTTTAGAATGCAGGTTTTCCCGAACCTGCTTGGTCATCTGGTTAAAGGATTCGCTCAGGTGACCCAGTTCATCGCCTCGGGTTGCCTCTAGCTGCACATCAAAATTCCCTTTGGCAACCTGCCTTACCCCAGCGTCGAGCCGTTGTATCGGCTTGAAAATATGCCGTAGAGTCATCCAGGCAAAGCCTAAGACCGCGCTGATCACCCCAAGTAAAGCCAGCAGAGGCCACAGGCTATCTTTGTTGTCCATTGGGAACTCTGGAGACACTAAAAAGCGATAGGGCCCCTGGTCAACCATCAAATAGGGGCGGCCCCCTGCTTGCCCGAACAAGACATCATCCAACGGAGATTCTTCGGGGCCATGGCGTCGATAGGGACGAAATCGGACTAGGTTCGAAGGTAAGATCCAGTTGGTTGTGCTGAAATTCCCTTCAGGGGACTCGATGCGTAACGCTACGCCTAAATGCCGGCTCACTTCCATCGCTCGGGCAGCATTTGGGGGGTTCCCTAGCCCGGCCATCACATAGTGGGTACAGCCCCGGATAAACTGCCCCACCGCCTTGCGAGGACCAAAAGAATAACGGTGAAAAAACAGAGCGACCGAAAAGTTAAGCACCATGGTCACTAACAGCAAGACCAGCACCAACTTCAAAAACAAAGATCGGTCTGACCAAAAATGCTTAATCATTGATGGAATCTCCAGTGTCTAAAAACAAATATCCTGAGCCCCAGACTGTCTTTAAATAATTTGGCTGTTTTGGGTCATCCCCTAACTTGTGCCGCAACCGGCTGACCAAGACGTCGATACTCCGGTTGTAGGATTCCCATTCGATCCCGGCGACCTCGTTCAAAATACGGTCCCGACTGAGGACCTCACCAGGGTTCGACGCAAAGAGACGCAACAGTTCAAACTCGGTGGAGGTCAGGTCCAACCTCACGCCGGCGAGAGTCACACGGTGGCTTTTCAGGTCAATTTGTAAAGCCCCAAAATCCAGATGGGCTGTTGGAGTCGCTGGGGCTGTGCGACGTAGAACGGTTTGGATACGGGCGACCAGTTCTCTGGGCTCAAAGGGTTTTGCCAAATAGTCATCAGCACCAATTTCGAGCCCCACCACTCGGTCGGTTAGATCCCCCCTAGCGGTGAGCATGATCACTGGCAGGTTAGAGGTTTGCCGCAATCGTTTAAGTGCTTCAAACCCGTCAAATCCAGGTAACATGACGTCTAAGATCAGCAGTTGAGCCTGGGAGGCTTCAAGCTGTTTGAGCCCGGTCACTGGGTCATGAGCAAAAGCGACTTCAAACCCAAAGCCGCTTAAGTACTCAATCAACAGGTCAACCAGCTTTTTATCGTCATCAATGATATAGATTTTATTTTTCAAGGTTCCTCTAAAACCAACAACGTTTATGGCCATGACCACGATCTTTCATCTCATCAACAAAGGTGAGTAGTTTTTCTCGTTGCTCAGGGCTGAGGGTTTGCAAGAAGGCGTCTGCCTTATCCAAACCGAAGTCCATCAATGCCTCAATCTTTTGTTTATGTTCTCCTGCAACTTGTTTTACCTGAACCTTGTCGATTTTTCCACTGCGTATTTGCTCCCGAAGGATTTGGTGCATCGCCCCTTTTTCTGGTTTTGCCTCTTTAAACTTCGCCATCATCTCACTCACGCTGGTTTTGAGCAAAGTGGTTTGGGTCTGGTCCAGGGCCAATTCTTGGGTCACCTTTTCTACCATCTTGGTTGCCCGTTCCTCTGGGGTTTTATGCCACCACCCTGCAAAAGCCGAATTTGCAGCAAACAAAGTGAATAGCGTTAAACTGATCAAGGTTAACAGCTTCGAAACACCTAAATTGACTCTCATTGGGTTGATGAACATGATTCCTCTTTCGTTGGGGTTATCAGGCGGTTTGCCTTGCCTGTGATTATAGAATAGGCTTTTTATCAAAGGAATCTTCAACAGGCCGTAAGGCTTTGCAACAAAGTGTAAAGAGATGAAAGTAACCATCAGAACTGCCCTTGCCGCCGACAGCAAGCCCATCGCCAGAATCTTGGCCCAGTGCTCGGTGGACCCAAGCTTTTGCCTTCAAGATCAAAAATTCCAGCAGCAGAATGTCCGGCAATATTTAGGCGAAATTTCCCAGGCATCAGGCCAAGAGGTCTTGGTTGCAGTGACCCCGACTGGCTTAGTGGTTGGCTACCTCCACCAGGTGGAACTGGGGATGATGTACTTGCCAGGCCCAGAACTGTTGGTCAGCCAACTGTTTGTGAGCCCAGCACACCAAGGCGAAGAGGTCGAGCGGCAGTTGTTGGAACATGTGGAGCGATACGCCAAGACATCAAGCGCTGTGCAAATCCGAGTTTTGGGGGACACCATGGCTGAACACACAGACCTGGCTGTTTTTTCTGGTTACGAACAGATAGCCCCCTGCTCCTGGAAAAAAGGAACTCTTTAACTCTCCCTGCAAACCAAGGTCACAAACAACTTAGCTGTTGTAGAGCCTTCGAAACCCCTTCAGCCCAGCCAGCAGGGCCAGAAGACTCGGTGTAGATGACCTTAGGGTGGTCGAACTGCATGCTGGAGCCCCGTGGTGGAGCGACAACAACAGGCACATCGACTTGGCTGAGCAGTGATAAATCATTCAGGCTGTCCCCCACCCCAATAGTCACGGGGGATTTATCGGGGATGTGTTGGTGAAAGTTAAAGTTTAGCCAAGTGATTGCGCCCCCTTTATCGGAGCGTTCTGAGGTGATAAAATAAAACCTAGCCCCTTTGGTCAACCGAAGTCCTCGCTCGATCAAGAGTTCCTCAAAGTGGACTAAAGACCGCTGGTCGTCTAGCCACAGAATAGCTTCTGAGGCCAACCGTTGTTTGGCTAAGATAGATATTTCAAGAGGCAAGCCTGACTCTTTAGACAGGTCCGTCACTGAAATATCGTCCATTCCAACAAAAGAAAAATCATGTAAGTCTTTGATTTCGACCAGCTCGTATAAAATCGATTTATAGTTCAGCCCCAAATAATCGATTTTCACTTCATGATCTAAAGGAACCGGGTCAGGCGCATAATAGCCCTTCGGGACACAAACGGCCCCGCCGTGCTCTGCAGCAAAGGGGTGCCGGTTGTCCATTTGTTTGCGTAGGTGTAACAGTTCTGACGCTGTCCGAGATGAATTGAGCATCCACGGGATACCCATCTGATTGATTTGATTTATCATCGGCTTTGCCGGTTCAAAACTCCCGGATTTTGCGTCAATCAGCGTAGCATCCAAATCGGTATATATCAGCACCTGTGTCAAAACGAAACCTCAGCTCTCAATAGTTTTAGTTTGAACCCGAATAATCTGTTGGCTCTCATCCAGCTCGGCATGCCAGTTAGCCTTCAAAGGCATTTGTTCCATGGCCCTCAAGGTGATCCTTTGGTAAAACATCATAAACCGGTCCAGCCGACCTGGTTCCAACAACGGAGCGTTCCGACCAGCCCGGCGTAAATCCATTTCCTGAGCTCCGCGCCATTTTGACACTTGAGGCCAATTTGGAGGGGACATGTACGCCCAAATATTCACCTGTCGGAACAGTTCTTGGTACATCGCCAAGTGATCTTCCACCCAGTGCCGCCATATCCCATGTTGGTCTTCAAGCTCCTCCAGTTCATTCAACGGAGGAGCGATGGTATGCTCTGGCTTTGCTCCCAAACACCAACCTTCAAAAATAATCAAATCAAAGGGGCCCTTCACCTCGGTGAACCCGGCACGGTCATCTTTACTTTTGTCAAACCGAGGGAGTTGAAGCTTTTCTTCGGTCAAACTAGAGCGGAGTATTTTTGAAAGCAACGCTAAGTCGTGAGTTCCAGGGACTCCACGGGTAGCAAGCAAAGGATGAACGTCTTTTGATAATTGAGTTCGTTCAGCAAGACTGAGGTAGAAATCGTCTAGAGATAACACCAACACATGCATATTTCTCGCTGACCGAAACAAACGAGCTAGGGTCTGAGCCAAACTTGTCTTACCACAACCCTGAGGCCCGGACAAGCCTAAAATAATGGGTTTTTTTGCTGCATCGATCATGTCAATCAAAGGGCTACAGTGCCCCGCAAACTCTTTAGAGTGGCTGGTAAAGCCTTGTTCAATACGGATCGATTCAAAGTCGTTAATCAAAGATTCACTCATTTTTGTTCATTGGGAAAAAATAACAGCTGCCACTCACTCAACCACGCAGCAGCGAATTTGTGGTTGTTAATAAATTGATGAAATTGTGCCTTTTCGTCTAGTTGTGTTTCTAACAGGTCCAATTTTGTTTGTTCCCTTTGTTTGATCTTATCATACCGTTGTTGGTAGCTAACCTGGATTTGTAGCCTAGCCCCGGCTGGTGACTTTTTCAGCTCTTTCGCCATCAAAAACTTCAGATATGATTCTTGTTTCGACAACTCTCGACTGGTCTGTTTGAAACGTTCTAACTTTTGAAAAACTTCGGCTTCATCCGCCAAAAACTCAGGCCTCACCTTCATTTTAAAAAAGGGGTTCCTGCCAATGAAGCTCGCTTGCCTCTGCATCAATTGCTGTTGTTCGTACCGGGTAGGGCTCGATGAGCGGACCTGCCTGAGTTGGTCGTATTTTTCTCGAAGCCAAATGGGGTCAAACTTGACCTCTATTTGGTTACCTTCCTGAGCGAATTCAACCCCCATGGAAGTCGCTTCCGTTTTGAAAGAAGCTGCATTCTCATCAAAGGCAACGATCACAAACTTATGGAACAGCAACAGCCGGGTCATCAAACGAAACTGTTTTTTGAACCCTTCATAATCGTCTGTTTCCAGAGCGAGATTCATCAACAACCGTAAGTTCGGTAAATAGTACCGGTCCACCTCTTCTGCCTTCTGGGCATAAGTCCGGGCGAGGTCCATTTTTTTGAGCAATACAGCCAAAACCGCTTTTTGATAATCAACGTCCCGGAAATGAGGGATTAAGCCTTCGATTTTCTGGATGGTTTTTGACATCTCCGTTGTCCGGCGGAACTTCGCTTGGGAGTGTAATAAACCATCTAGCATATAAATATCGGTGGATGTCTCGGCAATCCCTTCGAGATAGTTCACTTTGGCCATGGTTTCAGGCATCTGTAACGACAGAGAATACTGATGTTGCCTTTGCAACCAAGGCAGCAAGGCCAGCCCAGCAGCCACCAGAACCGCAACGTTAAAAAGGGACCAACCACGACGAGCGGATGGGCTCAACAAAACGACCTTGCGCCCCTTAGCCTCCAAAGCCAACAAAGCAGCAAGGTTCAGCACAAAGGGCAGCTCTGCAACCAACATCCTGGGCGCGACCGAAAAACTACCATGTATCCAGAAGGCTAGGATTCCTCCACCAAGCCCCAAGGCCAAACACTGCTCAAACCGGTCCTCACCTCGGCGAAGCACCCGAGTCACCGCCCGTCCAACCCAAAACAAACCGACCAGCCAGACCAGCCCACCGATGACACCGGACTCACTCAAAATTTCCAACGGCTCGGAGTGGGCATGATTATAACTTCGTTCCGAATGATAGAGCCGAGTTTCTGGGTCTTGGTAGAGAAAAAACTGATTGTAAAAACTACCTAAACCTTGACCAACAAGAGGAGAGTCTTTGGTTGCCGAAAGAGCGACGTCCCATGGGATCAACCGACCAATCCATGCTCGCTGCGAAAAGAGCTGTTCATACCTTGAGCCATAGACCGCATCGGGGCTCCCACTGACGCCGTAACTAACAACGCCTGTCGTCCCTAAAAAGGCAAGCCCGATCAAGGCAGAAAGCCACTTTTTCCGCAAACCTCGATCTAACACAAACCATCCATACCCAAACAACAGCAACCAAAAAACCAAGCCGAAAGCGACAATCGCCGCTCGGGTGTGGGTGAGGTACAAGGAGATAACCCCAAACAAACACACTCCTAAAAACCAAAGCTGCCTTTTTTGACGCCACTGTTTGATGCCCCCGGCAAAGACGAGCATCACAAACACCGGTATATTGATGATTAAATAACTGGCAAAATAATTCCGGTGCCCAAAACCAGCCTTGACCTGCCCCGAAATCACATTGCCATCAATAAAAAACCCAAGCCCCTGGGACAGTGCCCACAGACTTGCCCCAAACAATGCCACACTCAACCAACCAAACCAGCTGACAAAGCTTCCAGTGCTCCGCAGTAGCTGGAACAAATAAAAGGCCCATATCCACAGGATGAGCGAACTGCCTAACTCGTATAAAAAATTATAATTCTCCCCAAATCTGTTCAACACCGCACCGGGGATAGAAACCAACAGAGGTAGGGCTAAGAGCACAAGAAGACCGGTTGGCCTGACCTCGGTGAGGGACTTTGAGTGTTTGAGCTGGAACACCACCAGAATCGCCACCGCCAACAACAAACCGATGAAAAGCTTAAAGCTGTTCATGTGAAAAAAGCTGTAGGAGACCCCGGCGTTTAGCCCAAGGAAACTTAACCCTATCAAGGCCTGAGGTGTGACAAATTGTCTGACGGTGCTGGTAGAGGACATTTACTGGTTTCGAAGTGGGTATAAATTCTTTTTAAAACAGCTTATTACCCAGCTTATGATCAAACTGGGAACTGAGTTTCAAACACAAGACACATCAATAAGCCGAAAAAAGAGACTAGGCAAGTCAGCCGCAAGTTGCTAGCGTTTACAGGTCTATTACTTATGGCCAACTGGCCAACCTGCCTCAAAGGATTTACCTTGATTGATGCGATTTTTCAACTTCTTTTCCGATACGAAAAACCTCTTTCAAAAACACAAATCCATAAATACCTGGGGTTTGCTGATCTTGAGGAGTCTTTTTTAGGCTTGGCTGACGACCAAAGGTTCGTTTTTCATGGCAGAGACCAGTGGGCAACTGTCCCGTTAAAAGATCTGGTCACCGACAAGAAGCTCAAAGACACGACCTTCATTGTTACAGATATAGAAACCACCGGTTCGATCCAAGGTAAAGACCGTATCATTGATCTTGCTGCGATCAAAGTCAAAAACGGTGTCCAAGTGGAGCGGTTTGAACAGTTGGTAGACCCCCAGCAGCCGATCAACCGACACATCACCCAGCTTACAGGCATTAAAAACCAAGATGTAGAGGGAATGCCCTTGATCGAGACAGTCATGCCGGACTTTATCGATTTTGTTGGTGATGGGGTTTTTGTGGCCCACAATGCGGGGTTTGATTTCTATTTCATACAAAGTGAAATCAAACGGTTAGAACTTGATTCATTGCCAGTCATCGTGCCCATTTGTACCTTCCAAATGGCAAAAAAGTTGCTTCCTACCCTGAAAGCCTGTGGGATCACCGGCCTTTCAAACCATTTTGGCTACGAATTCGAAGACCGCCACCGAGCGATGCCCGATGTTGAGGCAACTTGTTTCTTTTTAGAGAAGTTTTTAGAACAAGTGCAAGAAGACGGAGTTGACCGGCTCCACAGCCTGATTCAGTTTCAAAAAGAAGGCCTGACGAAAGAGCAAATCAATAAGCGGATCAAGCGCCAGGAATCAAAACTAAAATACCGTAAACATTCCAGTCGCCCCTAACCATGAACCTCGTGACTAGACCAGGATCCTTCACCGACCAGTTGATCGAAATTTTTTCGACTTCAAACCCCGAAAAAATCGCTCAAGTCGAAGAGATCATCCAACTCGACCGAGGGAAAGAATCTAGCCTAAGAGACGCACTGGTCAAAGCTGGGATTGGAACAGAGGCCCAGGTGCAAAGGGCAGTGGCCCAGGTTCTCGGTGTTCCCTTTTCCCCCCATTTGCCAGAGGTCCCCCCAGCGTTGATCGAGAGCTTCACAGAGAACGTAGGGATTCGGTTAGCCAAGCTGTGGGTTTGTTTCCCCTTGAGGCTTGACCAAGAGGTCTTAGAGCTGGCTGTCTTTGACCTTTGGCCTCGCCAAGGGTTTGAAGAGGTCGCCAAGGCTTTGGGTGCTCATGGTGTCGAGTTGGTGTTGTGCCCCAAAGATGAAATTTTGTCTTTCATCAACAAACATTTTGATAAAAGCCAGTCCAGCGCAGAGGAAGCCGCTGAGGTTTTGGAAGACGACCAAGATCTAAACTACCTCAAAGAGTGGACCCAAGAGGAAACCGAAGACCTACTAGACGCTGAAGATGAAGAGCCCATCAAGCGGTTGATGAACTCCATTTTATTCCAGTCTGTCAAAGAAAACAGCTCTGACATCCACATTGATCCAGGCTTCAAAGAAACCCAGGTCCGTTACCGAATTGACGGCGTCTTGCGGCCGATCACAAAAGTCCCCCGCCAGGGCCATGTCCCTTTGATCAACCGGGTCAAGGTGATGGCTGGCTTAGACATTTCAGCGAAAAATAAGCCCCAAGATGGTCGGAGCATGATTTTGCTCGCTGGCAAAAAAATCGACATCCGGGTTTCGATCATTCCTACCATCCATGGGGAACAGGCCGTATTGCGGTTGCTTAACCAGTCCCAAGGGATCATCGAGCTGAGCAAGCTTGGGTTCCAACCTGCTATGGCAGACCAGTTGGAGCAGTTGGTTTGTAGGCCTCACGGTATTTTGCTGGTCACAGGGCCAACCGGTTCTGGTAAAACCACCACTTTATACTCGCTGCTCAACCGCATTGATGCCAAAGAAAAAAATATCGTCACCATTGAAGACCCGGTGGAATACCGGATTGGCGACTATGGCCAAATGCAAGTGAGTGAGAAGACAGGGGTCACCTTCGCCAAAGGGCTCCGGGCGATGTTGCGCCAAGACCCAGATGTGATCATGGTCGGGGAAATGCGGGACTCGGAAACCGCCCAAATTGCGATTCAAGCGAGCCTCACGGGCCATTTAGTCCTTTCCACCTTACACACCAACGACGCCCCAAGTTCCATTGTTCGGCTGATCGATATGGGCATTGAGCCCTTTTTAGTTTCTTCGACCTTGACGGGGATCATCGCCCAACGTCTGGTCCGGGTGCTTTGTCCAAGCTGTAAACGGCAAGAGTCGATCGAAGCTGACCAGCTGATCACGATGGGATTCAATGAAAGCTGGCTCGAACACTTTTCAGGCCATATCTGGCACCCAGTAGGTTGCCCGGCCTGCCAAGACTCTGGCTACAAAGGCCGGCTTGGGGTCTATGAACTTTTAATGGTTGACGACGACGTCCGCAAAGCGATTGCCTCCGGCCAGGACGCAGTGACCATTCGACAGCTTGCGGTCAAAGGTGGCATGTTAGAGCTCGGGTATGACTGTGCCCAAAAAGTTATGCAAGGACAAACCAGCGTTGAAGAGATGCTACGAATCACCAGCCATTTAAAAAGCGAACCATAGACACTTACCCCTAGGAACTTGATGGCACACCACAAAATCGAACCTAAACCCAGCGGACCTGCGAATAGTCTTTCTACGGTTGTGAAACAGATGGCCCTCGTGGTATCGATATCGGCGATTGTGGTTTTGGTGTTGTATTCTTTCTTTTTGCCCCAATTGGCTCAAGGACGGTTGGACCAATTACTCACCCAAGGGAAGTCCCAGTCGGTTTTGGTTTCTCAGATGGCCTTAAATGCGGTCTACAGCCGCAACCAAAAGGAGCTAAACCAGCAATTAGCTAGGTACCAGGTCGAGGTGATCAAGGACGCTGACCAGTTCATGCAAATCTCGGTGATTCTCTACCCTAGTGGATTTTATTACAGCTCGACCACCCCTGCTTTTGTAGGGCAGAAGAGCCATTCAACCTTACTCACACAGCTTGAATCGACTCCCCTTGAGGCCGTGAGTTCGTCCATCATGCCCTACCAAATCAACGGGCAGGTGAAGCAGGTGTTTCAATTTCTGAAAGCAGTCAACATATCGAAAGAAGACCAATTGATCCGCATCGCAACCATCCAAGTGTTGATCGGGTTTGAAGATATCTTACAAGAAACCGGGGAGTTGATCTTCCTGCACGCCGCCTGGATCACATTGTGTTTTTTGATCCTGGTTTGGTTGGTGAATCAGCCGGTGTCTCGGTGCTATAAACGGCTGGCCTTAGGAATGAGCCAAGTCTCCGCTGGTCATTTAGACCACGAAATGCCCAAAGCATCTGGAGATGAAGCCGGTCAGTTGTACCAAGCGTTTAACCATATGACCAAGGCTCTCAAGGCACACCGCAGCACGAGTTTATCAAGGAAGTCCGCCTCAGAGGAGCATTCTCGGGGCAACGAAATCAGCCTACGCAAGGCGAATCTGACCTGCCTTTGCGCTCGTATCCCACAGATGCAAGATTGGATCAACAGCGAGAAGCCAGATCATACGGCTAAGTTGATCCAGCAATACCTCGGTGGCTTGGAAACTGTGATTGCCGAAAACGGCGGACAGGTGATCAAAATTTTGGGCAACAAGGTCTATACTCTGTTCGAAGGAATCAACGGGATCAACAATTCCTTACGGGCCGCTGTGAAGCTTTCAAAAACGTGGTCCGAAGACAACCACCAGCGCAAAGTATTAGGCCAGCCCCAATTGCACTATGGCTTAGGGCTTCACGCGGCCTCAGGGCTTGCGGGAACCCTTGGCGTGAAGTCAGATAGTTATACATTCATCGGCGAAGCGGCTTCAGCGGCAGAATACCTTTGCTCTTGTGCAGGAGCCTCAGAGGCCTTAGCTACCCAATCCACCCTAGAGCGGGCTAGCATTTCGCTGCAACAAAACCCCCACGATGAATTACGCAGCTCTAGCCTTAGAGTTCTTGAAGAAGTCTTCTCGATCACCGAAATAGTGGCGACAGAATCGGTTTCAAAAGCCAGCCCCTTCACCGTCAGCAACGAAGACTACCAAAGCAGTTTATCTTTGGACAACATGCCGGGCATGTTGGAAGAAACTTTGATGGCCGCCCCGTTGGATTTGAACCTTAAAGAAGAGCCACCTTTAGAAGACTGGAAAACGGAAGACCTGGAGGCAACCAGCAAAGCCAGCTTTTGGGACGAAGCCCAGCAAGTCGAAAATGGTGGACTAGGCCATGCTGCGGGCGAGGAAGACGACGAATTTGACAACCCGATCTAGCCGTTCTCTTTCACCTCGTTCTTGTTCCATTGAGGGACTCGAACCACGATATCGACCGTCCCGTCAGGCACACAGCAGCAGGCCAAACGGCTGTTGAGTTGGACGGCCCTTGCCTGTTCCAAATAGTCTTCTTCTCGCTCGCTTGATTCGTTGCATTGTTCGGAGCCTGTTTCTACGTAGATATGGCAAGTCGAACAGGCCTGTACACCCCCACAGGTGTGTTCAATCATCGATTCATTGTTCAAAGATACCACATCCAAGATCGACCCTGGCAATCCGTGCCGAGTATAGGGCAATGCAGCCGGATCAACCTCAAAGGTTTTCCCAGAGGGCAGCATTGTCAATTTATAGGGCTTTACCGGTGGTGGAGGTAATGGAACTCGGTATTTCCGCATAGTTTTCCTGTTTGGGGTGCGGTGGAGGCAGATTGCCAAAGTCGTATGTTTCAGCTAGCAAGTCTTTGTAGCAAGCATTTTATGTGCTTCAAGGGCAACCGTCAACATCGGCTCTCTCAGTCCACGTAAAATCTCATACACATTGAGGTAGAACCGACACAGCTGATTTCACTTTAAACCAAACACACGGACCGATGACACTTCAAACACACAAAACCAAGCCCCCGATTGCTCTGTGTTGTGCCGGGGTCGACCCCAGTGGCGGGGCAGGGGTCTTGGCGGACCTCAGGGTTTTATCGAGGCTGGATGTTTGGGGAATGGCCCTTGCCACCGCGTTAACCGCCCAGAATTCGGTGGGTGTAACGGCGGTTCATCCCGTTGACCCAGAGATATTCATCCAGCAATATCAAAGCCTCAAAGAGGACTTTTGTATCCAAGGGGTTAAAATCGGGATGCTTGGTGGCCTGGCACAGGCGAAGCAAGTGACAGCTCTATTGAGCGAACAGCCAGGCCCGAAGGTGATGGACCCGGTGCTCATTTCTTCGAGCGGCAGTGTTTTATTGGCCCCAGAGGCCTTCGAGTATGTCCGTGAGGTTTTACTGCCTACCGTTGACCTCATCACCCCCAACCTCGCAGAGGCTGAGGCCTTGAGCGGCCTTCCGGTCACCGATATAGGTCAAATGAAAGACGCTGCTCGGTGTTTGGTGAACCAGTTCGGGGTACAGGCAGTGCTGATCAAAGGCGGGCACCTTAGCGGAGAGCCGGTTGATTATTATTATGGCCCCGAAGGGGAATGTGAGTTTTCCGGCCGCCGGGTCGAGGGCGTAGACCCCCATGGGACAGGGTGTCTTCTTTCTACGGCAATTTTGGGTTATAAACTCCAAGGTTGTTCTTGGCATCAGGCAATCAAACAAGCCAAGCAATTTGGCTTCGAAGCGATTTCCAACTCTTTTGATTTAGGCCATGGGAAAGCCTACTGGACTTGAGCCCCAGAGCAACTTGTATACCTGCAAAGACACCGCTGTAGAACCGGGGAGATGCACTAAAAGTGCAGCATCATCCCTATGCTACTAGTTTTTAATATGTGCTCCCCAATGTTAGAATGGATTTGATCCGCCCGCACTCGGAAAGCCCCAAAAATCAACACCAATCCGACTTTTGCATACGGCGACTGGCCTGCGCTTTGGTAGAGTTCCCCGGAATGACTAAATTCCTCTAGGTACTTTTCAACACCGGCACCGGCAAAAAAACCGGCCAACTCTCGCTCTTGGCGGTAAAAAAATCCGTAACGATCTTCCTGGAACTTGGGGTTCAAGGTGACCGAGTTCCCCTGTGAATCCAAGAACATCGTTGTCGTTCCATACCTTGCTTGTTCTATTTCAAACAACCAATCATCAAAGCCCAAACCCAAAACAGCGGACTGACCAAAGATTGTCGATTCACCATTGGGGACAAAGGTCAATTTAGTCGAACCACTTTGGTATGTTTGGCTGCGGTAGGCAATCTGCGGTTTGCTCCGCTGGACACCAAATTCGACGTCCCAAGCCCATAGCACAGGGCTATAAAACAAAATCAGACCGATCAAAATGCAAATTTTCTTCATCTAATAACCCCTTAAAGTCTCGATTAACCTTGCAAAATACCGGCCTTTTAGGCTCAATGGACGTAACTCCAGGCCTTTTTAATCGGTTGCCAAACCTTAGCCCTTGGGGCAAACTTGAAATTTATCGATGGTTAAAGGATGGAAAACCCGCATCATTGCAAAGTTATTTTTGATCCAAGCCTCTCTGAGGCTGAGATCGAAACTCGGTTACAAGCCATATATTTGATCAAAGGTGTACAGCGGATTGAAACAGGTCGGACAGACACCATCGTGCCCAATCCGGGGGTCCAGCCTGCTGCTACCCAAGGAGACAGCCTAAACAAGAATTTGCCTCGAAAACTCATTGAGCAAGCCTTAGTTTGGGGGGTGAAGGAGTCGTTGATCACCGCCGACAAGATCAATTTGCAAAACTCCGAAGAGCTGGTTCAAACCGCTTTGTCCTTACTCGAAAAAATGCCCGAGAGCTCCAAACGTCAAATTTGCGAATCCATCGGACGAGAAGAACGGTGAGATTAGTTACGAATATACTTACAAGTCAGTCTTTTGCAAAAACCTGTTTTTAAGTTGATAAACAGATCAGGTTTAAAGCTCTTAAGGACTGATATTTTTTGTTTTTTTTCTAGTCAGGGTGTTGCTGATAGACTAGCATATCCCCATATCAACATATAGGTATGTTGTGTACGGCCCCTGACAGTACCTGAGGTGCAATGAAACTTAAAGTTTGGGACCAGCCAACACGTTTTTTCCACTGGATGCTGGCTGCATCGGTGGCAGGAGCCTTTATCACAAGCAGTGAGCCCACTGCGTTGACCTTGCATATCTATTTAGGCGAGGTCGCTTTAGGGTTGTTTATCTTTCGGGTTGGGTACGGATTCCTTGGAAGTTATTATTCCCGGTACCACACCTTCCTGAAAGGGCCTCGCGCTGTGATAAGCTACGCAAAGGCACTGGCAAGACTGAAGCCCCCTAAAGTCGTCGGGCACAACCCGCTCGGTTCCTGGGTTTTTGGTGTTTTGCTGATTTGCACTGGAATAGCTTCGATTACGGGCCTGCTTGCCTTAGGGGGCCAAGCAAAAATTGGGGTATTGGCCCATTCGCTGAGTGTGCAGTTTGGTGCACAGATGATGGAAGTCCACGAATGGGTCGCCTTCACTTTACTAGGGTTTATTGGGCTTCATATTTGTGGGGCTTTGACAGACTCCTTTTTGCATAAAGAAAACTTGGTCGCCAGCATGGTCACCGGGGAGAAATCCACTCCTGATGATTTCCTGGCCCCTGCAGACAAGGAGTTATCACCCTCTGGCTTGGCCAAGGGATACGTCGCCCTGTGTGTTGTTTTAACTGTAGGGTTCATGGCTTTATGGCCTTTGAACTTCGAGGCCGTCGAGACCAAAGCGGCACTGACGGAAACCCGTCCAGCAGATTTTGACGAATACAAGGAAGAGTGTGGGTCATGCCATTTTGCTTTTCCTCCAAACACATTGCCCGCCAGAAGCTGGGACCGGATGATGAACGAGTTGGAAGACCATTTTGGGGACGATGCCACCATCGGAGAAGAGGAAGATATACAAGAGATCACCGCTTATTTAGAAGCGAATGCTGCGGAAAACTCGAAAACTGCCTGGGCCTACTACTTAACCAAAGGGTTAAAACCTACCGATACCCCTCAGGCGATCACCGAGCTGAAGTATTGGAAAGATCGACATGAAGATATCGATCCAGAACGGTTTAAAGAAAAGCCGATAGGAAACAAAATCAACTGTGGAGCCTGCCATCACTATGCAGACTACGGTTCTTTTGAAAACGCCCATATCAAGATTCCCGACCCGCAACCCTGACGCTTGTGGGCCAGTCACTCCCTACATGGGAAGTAAACCAAGCACCGAGAGGATTGGATGAAACTGAATTTAACAAAGCTCTTTATTTTTGCCCTGTTGGCCTGTTTCCCCGCTAGCCTGATGGCAAACGACCGGCTTGTGGCCAATAAGCCTAGTCACTCCCAAAGTGCTTTACCTTGTGGTCTATGCCACATGAGCACCCTGCCGGAATTGATGCCCAAGTTAAAGCGTGTGAGCAACGTTGTATATATCGACGAGTGTAGCTCTTGTCACCTCGCATATCAGCCCGAATGGTTGCCTAAGCGGTCTTGGAAGAAGCTGTTAGCCGGGATGGACAACCACTTTGGCGAAGAGATTGAGTTATCTCCAACTCGACTCAAGATTTTGAAACGGTACACCCTAAAAAATTCAGCGGATCGTTCAAAAGCGGCACGTGCTAAAATGGCGATGAAAACATTGAGCCCAAAGGACACGCCTCTTCGGATCATGGACATCCCTTATGTGAAAGAAAAGCACAAGGACATTGCTGCTGATGTGATCGCCCGGAAATCTATCCGGTCTTTAGCCAACTGTGAATCTTGCCATATTTCTGCCCACGGCGGGATGTATATCCCTAAGCATATCAACATACCTGCAAAATAGCTTACACATCCCTAGCCCGTTAAACCGGGCTAGGGGTGCGAATTTGCCTACTTTCTATTTCATTTAAATTTAATCATTAAATCAAGGTGTTCATATGAAAAACGATACTCCCCATAAATTCCCCACACCTAAGAATTTCCCTTACGATTCAGTTTTTTATTTCGATGGTCGCATTGCGATGATGGTGGGCAAGTACAAAGAAGACCAGCACCTTTCTTTGGGTTTGCGGTGGGAGGTTGGTGAAAGCCCTCTTGGCTACCCGAACTCTTTTGGCAACGGGATGTGGATGGTCATCCCAGAAAAACTAGCCACTAGCATTTGCCAAGGCATCCTAGATAATATGGCAACGGAAGAACAATACATTTGTTCACAATCCGAATTCAAGTTGGCGATCAGTCGTTTTTTACCGACTCACTCCCTGTGACCAACCAAGTATAGTCACCATAGGCTAGGATTGATTTGTTTTGGTCCCGACTTGTGTTGACTAAATTTGTGGGTTGCTGGAATGGGCAAAATCTTTGACAATCCCACTTTCGACTTAGAAAAGAACCTATCTCTTAGCTGCATCGTCCTATGAAAGAAGTCCTGGTTATTGGTCATAAAAATCCCGACACTGATTCAGTTTGTTCTGCCTTTGCTTATGCAGCACTCAAACAGGAACTGGAACCGTCTCACCTGTTCACTGCCGCTAGGTGTGGCAACTTGAACAAGCAAACCCGGTTTATCTTTGATAAATTTGGCATCACCGCCCCTAAGTTTGTCAAAGACGTGTACCCGAAGGTCGAAGACTTGATGGACACTCCAGGACACCGAGTCACAGCGGATACCCCCTTGATGCAGGTGTTAAAAAACTCAGAGGCCTTTAAAGTCCGCTCCACCCCTGTGGTTGATGACCAAGACCATCTGATTGGGATGATCAACTTGTTGGACTTGACCCATTTTTTCCTCCAAGGCACCGGCGAAGACCGACCTGAGTACTTAATCCGACCGGATAACCTCAAGAAAGTCCTCCGAGGCCATTGTGTGCAAGAAGGAAAGACCGAACAGTTTGTCGGGACCGTCATTGCGGGTGCCATGTCACTGGAGCGTTTCAACCAACGGGTCAATGAGATGGTCGCTGAGCAGTCGGTGTTTGTGGTGGGCAATCGCCCTGATTTGGTGCAAGAAGCGATCAAACGAAACATCCCTGTTTTGATCCTGACCGGAACCGATTCTGAGGAACTTGCCGAGCAACTCAATGGCTACCAAGGCTGGGTTTTTGTTTCAGAAGACGACACCGCAGATACCCTCCGGCGAGTGACGCTGTCCGTCCCCGCAAAGGCGGTGATGAGCCAAACCCCCAGCGTGTTGCCTGAGAATTATATCGAAGAGGCCAAGGAGCTGATGGAGCAAGGGGGGTGGGTCAGTTTACCTGTGGTGAACGAGTCTGGAAGACTGCAAGGTGTCCTCTCCAAAAGTGATCTGGCAAAAAAGAAGTCACGGCAGTTGATCTTGATGGACCACAACGAAATGGTCCAGGCGGTTGACGGTGCTGAAGGTGCTGAAATCATCGAAATCATCGACCATCACCGTTTGGGCACCATCCGCACCAAAAACCCGGTCCACTTTTTTGCAAAGCCCGTGGGCAGTACCTGCACATTGGTTTACCAGCAATACAAAATGAACGGCCACCCACTGAGCCGTGAGATTGCATCTTTACTGCTTTGTGGGGTGTTGACTGACACCGTGATCTTGAAGTCGCCGACATCTACCCCGGCGGACAAACAAGCGATTGATGAGCTTGCAGCCATTGCAGGCCACGACTACCAAGTTTTGGGGATTGAGCTGTTCAGCGCAACAGACAGCATGAAAACCCGTAAGTCGATGGACGTCATCAACACCGATTTTAAGGTTTTCCAAGATTTTGGTATCCAGTTTGGTATTGGACAGGTTGAAGTGGTGACTTTAGAAGACCTGCCGGAGGTTGAAGCCAACTTACTCAAAGGGCTTGAAGCGGTTCGGGCAGAACGAGGGTTGACCATCACGATGCTGTTGGTCACCGACATCATCAAAGAGACCAGCGTGCTACTCACAACCGACCATGCTGGTTTTGAGAAGAACACGTCTTACAGCAAACTGAGACACCAAGCCTTTGACTTACCGAGGGTATTGTCTCGGAAAAAACAGCTGCTGCCAGAAGTGTTGCGAGTCTTTGAAGAGCTTGCCGTCTGAGCCACCTAGTTACGCTCCCAGGGTTTTCCTTGGGAGCAACCACCAAGCCCAAAGCAGCCCATAGGCAACAAACCCGCCCACAAGCGGCAGCCCAGCGGCTCCCAACAGCCCAAGCATCCCCCCCACACCTATCGCCGTGCTGACGAACAAGGTTCGGTGAGACCCTGGACCAAAAATCCCGGACTTGGTGACCAGCAAAGGCGCAGACAGCCCTAAAAATAAATACAGCCCTAAACCCAACAACCATTGGTTTGGCAGGACAGCTAGCCGCCCTGCGAAGGGAGTCAGCCCCGCAACGATGCTCGCTACAATCCACCCTACCTTTTGCAGTTTCGCACCGGCTCCAACGCCTAAGTCACCAAAAGCAACAAAGAGCATCAGCAAAGCGGCTCCACAGCAAGCGACCCCAAAGCCCCAGGGCGACTCAGACAGCCAGCCCACAAGGTAACCGGCATAACTCAAACTGCCGACCCCAAGCACCCACTTTAAGGCCTTAGCTTGATTGACTTGATGGGCCAAGAAGGGGAATAAAAACAGAAAAACAGCCCCGGAACCATGGGCCAAGACAGCATGAGGGGAGTAAAACCCATATTTCCCGCCATAAAACCGGTCCAAAACCAGCATCCCGCCTAAGTTGGCGGCGACAAACAAACCGAAGGATATCCAACCCAATTGGTGTAACCCTTGGGTTTTGCGCCCTTTCCAGGCACCGACCCCTGCCTGCAGGCTGAGTAAATACAAAGCGCTTGGAGCTGCGTAATGGCCGCCGAGATAAAAGAACCACCGGTTCCCAGACAACAGGCCGATCAAAAACCCAGACAGCCCAACCGCCAGCAACAGGGAAATCCAAGGAGTGAGCCGCTTCAGCCCGAGGTTTTCTTGGGTTAAACGATAGATAAACAGGGGGACAAACACCCCTAGAGTAAAACTATGCAACACTGCGGGGAGCAGCCGGGTAGCCACTTGGGGCTCCAGGGCCTCAGGCCAAAACACCCCAAGTAACGGGCCGGACAACAGACCGGCTCTCACCAACCAACGTAATGTATGTTCTGAATTCATCTTCATCAGGTACCTCTGCATTAATTTGCCGTCTCTGTATTGATTTGGCAAGAAAAGACCGAAACAACCGACTAAGCAATTCAAGAGGTATAACCCCTAGCAAAACATAGGAAAAACCCTGGTTAAACACAAAAAATAGTTCGAGACAATAATACTCCGTAAGTTTAAATAAAACATGCACAAAAAAGGTTGCCAAGAAAGATAATATAAAATACCTTAAGGTATATTCCCTAGCTAGGCACCCTTTTTGGGTTGTTTTGCCAAGGACCAGGCCTCTGGAAGGTTTTGTTTTTAACAGACTTGATGCTGGCCGGTTTTTTGACTTAGGAAAAAAAGCTTTTGAGAAGCTACAAAGGTGATTTATTTATCTTTACGCTTGTCACCGTTACGATGGGCTCTTCGGGGCCCAACAGTTTCGGACGAGTCAGGTTTAAGCGCCCCCTCAGCCCCGACTTGACTCGTCCGAATCCTACCCCCCATAATCAGTTTGACCTTTGCGCCCCCTCAGCCCCGGTTATTCTGTATTATGGGGGATTAAAGCCCCCTCTGAGTGCCCCCTAAAAACAAATACCCAGCCCCTTGATTCGCTAGATCTACTTGGCTGAACTTTGACGTTCGCCACAGGACCGACCGGCCAAACAAAATAAGCCCAGTGGACATGATCAATCAGGGCAACCAACCAATGCTCCTGCTCCGGGTTTAGGTGAAAAAACCACCATGTTTTCAAGACCCTCAAAATTTTTAAAGAAATCGGTTGCTTGAACAGGATGGTTGAGCTAAAAAATGGGATTCAATTGCATATCAATAACATTTATAAGGTTACCTGATGGCTCAGTGTGATATTTGTGGAAAAGGCCCGATGACCGGGAATAACGTCAGTCACGCCCACAACAAGACTAGAAAGCGTTGGTTACCCAACTTACAGACAGTTCGGGTACTCAAAAGTAATGGTAACAGCAAGAAGCTGATCGCATGCACTAGCTGCATCCGTGGTGGCAAAGCGATTGCGTAACGACCAATACTCCTAAGGGAATCATGAAGTTTGTGAACAAAAACGAATTTGAACCGTCTGATTTTGCGATCACCGCAGATGAATGTTTAGAAATGCGACGGGCAACTCCGCCGCCGATCATCATTGATCTACGAGGTTCAGAGACATACTCAGCAGGACGACTGGCAGGAGCCAATAACCTTCCAGCTGAGTTTTTGAAAGACAACTTGATGCAACTCCCGCCCTTTGCTCCGCTGGTTGTATACGGAGATTCAAACCAAGTTTCTGAAGAATCGATCAAGATGCTTCGGGATAATGGCTTTGACGAAATTTCCTATGTAACCGACGGATATGAAGCTTTGGTCACTGCGCTCCGAGCAGACCCAAATGAAGTGTTCTTGAGCGACTTACCAGAAGTCGAGTGGGCTGCTAAGATTGAAGAGGTTTTAGACCTCAAGATCCGACCTGCTCTTGCCTCAGACGGCGGTGGTATGGCAGTCAACAAGATTGACGGACCTAAGGTATACATCAACTACCACGGAGCCTGCTCCGGTTGTGCTAGTTCGACTACCGGCACCTTAAAGTTCATCCAAAGCACCCTACAAATTTCGCTGAACTACCCTATTGAGGTGGTTTCGGTTTAACCGGCACCCTTAAACCTTCATGGGAATGGTCCAACCAGCCCTTTTTGTTCTTTCTGCACCTAGCGGTTCAGGGAAAACTTCGCTGGTCAAGCGGGCTTTGTCCAGCCTTCCGTTCTTGGAATTGTCCATTTCTACGACCACTCGCTCGCCTCGGGCGAACGAGCTCGAAGGGGTGGATTATCATTTCACCGACGCCGAGGAATTCCGCCGTTCGATCGACGCTGGCGAGTTTGTGGAATGGGCTGAGGTGTATGGGAACTACTACGGAACCTCCAAAACCCGTATAGCCCAACTGCAATCCAAGGGCAAAAGTGTCATCTTAGACATTGATGTTCAGGGAGCGATGCAGCTTCAAGATTCACCTGAGTTCAACGGCATCTACCTCTTCATTCGCCCGCCTTCTTTGGAGGAGCTGCGCAACCGCTTGGTTGGCCGAGGCACAGAGACGGAAGACAGCCTCAAAAAACGGATCAGCAACGCCGAACACGAATTAACCTTCCAAGACCGGTACGACCATGTTATCCTCAACGATAATTTGGACCTTGCAACCCACCAATTCTTGGCTATGTTGATCAAACACTCTGTTGACCCGAACCTGTTCAAAACCCTCAGTCTAGAAGCGTTAGGCGAGGCCTTTGGTCTCAAGGATGAGGATGTTGTGTTGAACCAAGTGCTCAACGACCTGCGAAGCTAAGATGATCCGGCTCGAACAGATCATCTCCGAGTTTAAGTCTTATAACCCTGCCGCAGATGTCAGCCCGCTTCAAAAAGCCTATATATTAACCGCTCGACTCCTATCTAGCCCTAGTACTTCTGGGGAATCAAACATCAATGCCCATCTAGAAGTCGCCTTGGTCTTGGCGAAACTACGGCTTGATGTGGAGTCTGTAGTAGCCGGGATGTTGTTTTCGACCATCCGTGATAACCAAATCCAGCTAGGCGAGCTTTCTGGCCAAATCGGCGAAGCGACCGCCAAGATCGTTTATGCCTTAGACCAATTGCCCAGCTCTGCCTCAGAGCGGGAAACCAAAGACGAAGTCGCCCAGGCAATGCAGCAGCTGATCGCTGCAGCGACCAAAGACCCAAGAGTGATCTTTGTGAAACTTGCGGTGCGTCTGGTCCGGTTGCGACACTGGGATTCCTTCAGTAAACTCAAGTCCCAGAGCTTTGCTTCTGAGACCTTAGAGGTCTTTGCCCCCCTTGCGGAACGTCTAGGACTCAACCACTTAAAGATCGAACTGGAGGACTTGAGTTTCTCTCTGTTATACCACAAGGAGTTTGGTCGAATCAAAGACTGGCTGCTCAGCCAATCGGACTTTCACCAAAAATTCCTCACTGATACCCGACAGACCCTGCTCGATATTTTCGAAGAACATGGGGTCCAGGCGGAGATCCAGCAGCGGATCAAACACAGCTATTCGATTTACCTCAAGGCGTTGAAATACAATATCCATTACCAGGACATCCATGATCTGCTGGGTTTTCGGGTGATTGTTCCGCTGAAGGAAGACACCTACCGAGTCCTCGGGCTTGTGCATGATCATTTTTCCCTGGTTCAAGGCCGGTTTAAAGACTACATCACCTATTCTAAGGCCAACGAGTACCAGTCGCTGCACACCACCGTCTTAAATGACGAGGGGGTTGGCTTCGAAGTCCAAATCAGGACAGCAGAAATGCACGAAGTCGCCGAATTCGGCATCGCTGCCCACTGGTATTATAAAGCAAAACTACCACACCGCAGTTCTGCAGCGTCGGACCGCCTGTTCTGGCTCAAAGACCTTTCAGCCAGCCTGGGTATTGCGGCAAACCCTAAAGAGTCCTTGGAGATTTTCACTCGGGAGCTCTACTCTGACTTGGTTTATGCCTACAGCCCCAAAGGGAAAATCATCAAGCTGCCTTTTGGCTCCACGGTCTTAGACTTCGCCTATGCGATCCATTCTGAACTGGGCAACCGTTGTGCTGGGGCCAAGATCGACGGGCAGCTCAAACCCTTACAGCACCTGCTGAAACATGGGGATCAGGTGTACGTCATCACCGAAGAGACCTCTCAAGTCAAGCAGACCTGGCTCTCTTACGCCCGAACCGTGCGTTCCTTGAGCCAAATCCGGCAGCAGCTTCGCAAAAAGGACCATGCAGAAGCCCGCAAGTTGGGCCAAGAAATATTCGAAGAACAGGTCAACCAGTTTGAAGACCCTGAGGCTTTTTTACGTTCTGACCAGTTCCAGTCCTTTCTTTCAAAACAAGGGTATGATCAAAAAGAGGTCTATTGGAGCGAACTAGGGTTCGGGCATTCCAGCATGAACGAGCTCAAGCTTTTTCTGGCGAACAACTCTGTTTTAGGGTCCAAACGAAAAAGCAAGGTGATCAGCCTACGGCTGCCTAAAAAGCCAGACGTAGTGAAAATCCCCGGTGCAGAGGGCATCAAGATTCGGCTCGCTAAGTGCTGCAATCCTCTACGTGGGGACGATATCTTGGGGATCATGAACCAAGGGGACGGGGTCACGGTTCATCAAGTGGACTGCCGCAACCTCAATGGGATTGACCCGCAGCGCAAAATTGACGCTCAGTGGGCTTTAAACCCCGAGTCTCGCAAGACCGTTCAGCTGCTTTTGCACTTTGATCAAGAGATCAAAACCCATTTGCAGATCATGAAAATCTTTGCTTCCGCTAAGGTTTTGCTGCTCGAATGCCGCCACCGGCTGCTGGAAAACAAATCGACCCAAGAAGTGACCTGTCAGGTCGCCACCTTGGACCAACTCGCCAAAGTGCTGAACCGGCTCAACAGCCTGAATTCAGTCACCGCCAGACGGGTCTTCGAGTCCGACAGCACCACCATCCCACAGCACCAATCCTGAGACCTGGGGCCAGCCCTCAGTCAAGATAAAGAGATTTCGACGCCTCCCGAATAGCCCAATATAAAACGATGCTGATAGCCATCATCCACCATCCAGAAAGGGTCCGGCGGGATGATTCGTCGAAACCCTAACCCTCTGCCCCCTCATACACAGGTCCACAGCCCCCAAAAACCAAGGGTCTTCAGGTTCCAGTTAGGTGACACTTGTGTGCCAAACATGTGACAGACATGTGACACTATGGTGACACTTTCGTTTTTTCTTTCTAAATCATCTCTATTTGTTGTAGGGTAAGGTTCATTGAATCTTTGGACCAGCGGGGGCTACGCAGGTCCTCAGGTTGCGCAATCTAAAATCTAAAATCTAAAATCTAAAATCTAAAATCTAAAATCTAAAATCTAAAATCTACAGGAAAACCACATGCACACTGAAAAACACAAGGGGAAATCCCGCAGCTACACCCTATGGGGGCTCGGGCTATTTGCCTTAACCCTGGTCGGTTGCCAGCAACAGAAAACTGAGTCCCACATCAACGAACCAAACAAAGTACAAAGTAAACAATCCTTAAGCACTTCGACCCAATACATGTTGGGGCAAAACGAAGGCCCTTCTTTTTCAGTCAGCCAAAGCAGCACCGATGGCTATATATCGGTCCCAGCCGCAAGAACATTGGCCAGGATACAGTTAGAGCAGTTTCGGGCGACCCAAAAATGGGAGGGAGCGACCGTAGCTGAACTACCGATTGTGGTATACGACCTATCGCAAAACATCAAAGCCTACGAGTTTAGGGTTTGGCGAGACAACCAGGACGTAGGGATCATTTCAGTGAACGCCAAAAAACAGGCCGACCGGGCTGTGTATAACGAGGTCGGCTCGCACCGGCCAGATTATGACTTGGTTTTTGCAGACATCAAAGCCAAACAAAGGAGCCAAAAAACCGCCAAGGGGTACCGGATCATTGACGCTGAGCCGGTTGGGTTTGTGATGGAGATCGTTTGGGAGGACGCCAATCAGGTCCAGGAATCTAAATATTACAAACCAAACGCCGAGGGGGACCAACTGGTGACTCCTGAGGAAATGAAGCTTGCCCAGCAATTAGATCAATTTACCAACATGAGCTACCAGCAAAAATTCGTCTGGCTCAAAGCTCAGACCGCCAAGATGGAGGCTGATCCAAACGCTGATCCAGCGGCCATGGCAAAATACCGGGCTGAAATCGAGCCAAATCTGGCCGCTATGGAGCAGGAAGCGATCCAACTGGATAATGATGCTACCGAAACCTGGAAAAATTTTGAGCCCGGAGTGGACCCATTAGTCAGTGCAACTGACGCAGATATCCTGGCCTTGGTTCAGCAGGCAGAGCCTGATCAACCCCCTCAAGGGAGCCTTGCGGGGCTGCCCATTGAAGAAAACACCTTATCTTTTGATCCTTCTAATGGCCCGAATAACGCTATTGTTCTTAAGGCAGAAATGAGGGTAAACCATAAATACCTCTTACCTACTTATGTAGCTCGTCAAGGTTACTGGTTATCCGTAAAATCTGACGGCTATCGTCGGGGGGTGGGTGCGGTTTACAAGGCTTTACGAAATCACAATATTATCGGTCCACCATGGGGGGTGTCTGAACAGTATCAGTTTAACGCTTGGGAACCGGGTATCGCACGGAGCCTAGGGATGAATTGGTCAAATGGAGTCACCACTCCCCAAAATATGGCAGATGGAATCTACAATTTAAGCGGCGGGAAGTTTTTTGCCCTTCCAATTGACAGTAATTATTGGGCTGGAAGACTCATCGAACAAGGCAATCCAGTCTTGTTTCGGCCTCACGCCTGGGCAGTACCATTCGTTTGGAGGGTGTATTTAGGAGACATGCAGCTAAGTTATTGGGAGCGTGTTTTATTAGAGCAAAAAGCCTGGGTGGCTTATCGGCATAAGGAGTCAAGCCAATGGGCTACTTGGTGGGCCATACACCTTAAATGGGAAACAGTCGCAGCAACAGTGCAGTGGCAATCTAGATCCACAACCAACTATACACTGGTACACGACCCGGCCTGCTGGCGTTGTTTCGGTCTGGACACCTGGCAACCCTATCAAATTGACCTAAGAGGGAAGGATGGCATCGCAGTTGTTAGAAATCCACTTGCACCGTAATCTGGTCTGCTTTTTCCTGACTTAGTCGTAATATATAAAAATGAATTTTCCTTGGATTTTTCAAGGGAAATTCATTTAGCTTGAAATGGAGCGCTATATGCCTTTACTTTTGATTGTTTGTTTAGTTCTTCTCGGTAGCTGTAAAAAAATAGAAGAGCTCAAAGGACTCACGTATTCCTGCACAGGTAACGAAGTCATGTTGCAAGAAAGCGAGGTGATATCGAATCTCGAAATCACGGAGACAGCAACAGAATACATTTTTTCTGGGACCATGGAGCGAAGCGACTTAACCCATACGGCGACTATATTTTCCCACTTTGAGTTTGACATAAATAGTTATATTAGTGGTCAAGCAAAACTGCAGTACCCCTCAGGTTCAGTCTTGTTTGATAGTCTAGGGAGTGGGCTTCCTGGTAGCGGGCAAGTGTATTTCCCCAGTACAAAGCCACCGTTGGTAGGACCGATTTTTGAATCAGAGTTTGAAAATAACTCAACAAAAACAGTTATGTTCTCCGCTACAATGCCCAAACAGGGGACCTACAACATCGCCTTAACCAAATGGGTGTTAGAGTTTACTCCCGTTTGCGCTACGACACCGGACCCTTGGCTTCGAGAGCAGCCGCTTGACATGGTTTTATCCAACAAGTGAGGCCCTTTTGGCCTCGAAGTCTGTCATTTTCTACGTTCTCCAGATTTTATGGATTGCAAAGTACACCAAAGCTTGATTTACCTCAAAGAAAATCAAGCCAGCGTTAAAGGGACAGTATGATCCGTTTACTATTGATTGTTTGTTTGATCCTTCTTGGCAGCTGCAAAGAACTCAAAGAACTCGTGCATACCTGTACGGGTAAGGAAGTCATGTTGCAAGAAAGCGAAGTGATATCGAATCTCGAAATTACGGAGACAGCAACAGAATACATTTTTTCTGGGACCATGGAACGGAGTGACTTAACTCACATTGCGTCAGTGCAGTCCTATTTTTTATATGATGCTCCCAGCTCCATCGGGGACCCCACAATGCAGTTTCCTTCAGGTGACATCGCCTTTTTACAGTTGAGCAGTGGGCCAGATCCCAATGTGGGACAAGTTGATTTTCCAAGTGAGCATATCTCACTCTTAGGCATCCGGGTAGAGAACGAGTTTGAGGACACTTCAGTAACGAAGGTTGTGTTCTCCGCTACCATGCCCAAACAGGGAACCTACAACATCGCCTTAACCAAATGGGTGTTAGAGTTTAGTCCCGTTTGCGCTACGACACCGGCCCCTTGGCTACGAGAGCAAGCGCTTGACGTGCTTTTGTCCAATAAATAGGAACCTTTAACCTGGGAGTGGCTGGCTTTACGGATCATTCACCTGGACGTTATCGAGGCTAACAAATTCCAACGCTCGGTGCAGCTCCAGGAAAATCCATCCAACTATATTTGGACCGTTATATGCGTTTATACTTTATGATGTTTTTGCTTTTGTTCGGTGCCTGTTCAGCTGAGGATGAAAAACTCCCGCTGTGCATGGGTCCAAAAACGATGTTACATGAAAATGAGGTGAACTCAACTCTTGAAATCACCGAAACAGCAACGGAATACTTGTTTTCCGGAACCATTGAACGCAGTGAATTGGGGCATACCGCACAGATCAAGTCCTATTTACTGTTTGACTTGGACACCAACAGTGGGGACCCTAGCATTCAGTTTCCTTTGGGTGAAGTCTGGTTTAATAGTTTGCGAGCCGGGAACGACCCTGCTGTGGGTCGAGTGAATTTCCCAAGCGAAAACGAACTACCCTATGGACTGATCCTTGAAAATGAGTTTGAAAACACTTCAACACCGAAGATTTGGTTCTCCGCAGCGATGGCCAAACAAGGGACCTATCACATTGCTTTCACAAAATGGGTGGTGAATTTTACCCCTAGTTGCTCCGATAAGCTGGATACTTGGACCCGAGAGCAGCCCCTCAACGTGGTGCTGTCCAACCCGTAACGGCCGGATGTTGAAGGCCTAATGTTTGGCGGTGTAGCGGAGGATTTCTCGGCGGGATTTTGGCATCACCACTTGTTGTATCCATGACTCATCCGGTGTGACCGAATCGCCGGTTAAAACCTGGATCACCATGCCGTCTTCAATCACCTTATGCCGGGGGTAACGGGTGTTATTCACAATGCCGCCAATCGACTTCAGCCCCAATTGCGAGTGGACCGCAAAGGCAAAGTCCAAGATGGTCGAGCCATAACGCAGCTCGATCAAGGCACCTTTCGGGGTCATGCACTGGATGCTCCGGGCTTTGCTGGAACGGAACACATCATCAATCCTGAGGTTGTCGTCTGACGACACATCCAGGTACAGCTGAAAAAACTGTTTGAAGTTCTCCGACTGGTAGACGTTGTCTTGCAGCAAGGTGATCAGCCCCTTGCGGTTGTTACGTTGGAATTCTGTGGTCACCAGCTGCAGGGTCACCTGTTCCCCACAAAGCATCACCTTGGTCGTGAGCCCCCTCCAACCGTTCGCCCGAGGGTTGGAGATAAAGTCACGGATGGTCAGAGGAATGTTTCTAAATTGGCTGTGAATTTGCCCCAAGGCACTGTAACAATTCAGGGAGGAACTGATCTCAATCACAAAATGGCTGAGCAGTCGGTCGACCGAGCGGTTGGTATACAAAAAGCTTTGCGGGTCTAACTTAACCGGGGTGACTTTGATCAAAAACTGGGGATCAATCGTGGCTCCCAAGGCCTCAACCATCTGGTTCACAGGCTGGTTCCGGTCTAATTCCAACCGGTTCAACTTGGATAATACCTTTTGATACCGTCTCGGGTAGATCTGGCGAAAAACCAACCCCTTGATTTCTTCTTCAATCTCAATCAACCCTAAGCCGTGGGCCACCTCGCCATATAAAGCAAGGCTTTCCTGGGCGATCCGTCGTTGTTTATGGCGAGCCAATGCTTCCAAGTCCCCCAGGTTATCCAGGCGGTCAATCAGCTTGATCAAGATCACCCGAAAATCAACGTTCCCAAGTTCAAAAATTTTGTAAAAGGTGAGGTTTTTTGAGGCTTTTACTTTCGTTAACGCTTCGACTAACCCGGCAACCAATGGCCCGAAAAGCCTTTCAATATCTACACCTTGATACAGGGTGTCTTCGATGACATCGTGCAGCAGGCAGCCAATGATGGAGTGGGTATCCAGGTCATAATCCGCCGCCCGTTGGGCGACCCGCACTGGGTGAATGAAATAAGGATTCCCATTTTTCCGCTCTTGCCCTTGGTGAGCGAGAAACCCAAACTCGATGGCCTGTGCCACAGCTTCCAAATCCACTTTCTGCGATTTCCCAAGCTGAAAGAACAGCTTCTCTACCTCTCGGTCCAGCTGTACATGCCCTAATGACCGTGGTTTGGGGGCCGGATTTTCTATGGGAGGGGATGTTTTCACCGCTAAAACTGGCAACGTGATGAGGTAGGTTCAGGTAAAATTCTCCTGGACCCGAACCCTAAGGAATCTTCTTTGAGCATTTGATAGTAGGTGCACAGATAGATTCTTTTTTTACGCACTTGGTAATAAAACCGCTGTGTACGGTCCAAAGAGAGCTGGGTGTGATATAACACCTCAATGGCTCGCAAACCTTGGTCACCAGCAAGCTTCAGGTACCGGTACTCTTTGCTTCGTTTATAGCTGTCGTGATACACCCTGGCCCAACCCAAAGCGGATTCGGCTTTAGCCACTTCGGCGGAATAAGACAGTTTTGGCCGGGCCGGAGCTTGCCCGTTCCCCGTCTGGCCTTCACCTTGGGGCGCTGCACCTTGTTGTTGAGCATACAAAGGCGGGGTGGCCAAACAAAGCAGCCATAAACCTAATAAAGGAATCAATGTTCGCCGCTTCATCTTCCTAACGCTTGGCTTTAGAGTCAGTTTTGCTGATCGCCTCAGCGACCGACGAAGAGAGGTCAGATGCGGATAGATTTGTACCAGAAAAAGTACATTGATTGAATTTGCAGTCTTTCAAAGTCGAAGCAGATAGATCCACATTGGCAAACTTCACTGCATTGAACTCTAAGTTTTCTAACGTCGCCCCAGCCATGTGGGCATTGGTGAAGTTTGTCTCTTTAAACTTGGCATCGGAAAAATGAGCCTTGACCAAATTGGCACCCTTGAAATTTGAGTTATTCAAAAAGGCGCCTGACAAATCAGTATGGGTCAATATGGCTCCCTCAAAACTGGTGCCTTCCCCTCCGGTTGTTTTCTTTTTCAATAGGTCTTTCATTTGGCTGGCCGTCGACCTGGACTGCTCGGAAACATCTTGTAATTTGATGTTCGTTTCCCGAACACGGCCTGCGAGCATCACAGAAAAAGCCCGGTATAACTTAAAAGCGATCAACGGGCTGGAACCAGAAGAAAGCACGCTTTCTTTGATCGAGAGCAAAACCACCCTGGCCTTATCCGCAGTAGCTCTGGCGGACCGGGGGGATTGATCAATGATCCCCATTTCCCCAAAACAAGCCCCAGATTTCAGCACCACCAACACTTCTTCTTTGCCCCCACCGATGGGCCGACTGATCCGTACATCTCCAGACAAAATGATGTACATTTTATCCCCACGGGTTCCTTCTTTAAAAATCACAGACTCACCGTCAAAAACCTCGGTGGCCGCAAGCTTCAGCAGGGCTAATAACTCGCCGTTGCTGAAACTTTTGAAGAAGTCGACCGACTGCTGTAGCTTCTCGAATATCTCTTTGGTGAGTTGCATAATCTATGGGGCTGTTGAAATCAAGGTTAGTTCAAAGCGACATTGGACTGCTGACTGATCAAACCAAGTTCCCCTTGGCTGAGCAAAACATGACGTCGGTAATGTAGAGAAGGGTCGTGCAAGGAAAGTTCCACGCAGCCTTTCACCATATGTGTTTGAACTTGATGCCCAGGGGACAAGATGGTCCTCTTGATATCTTCAACAAGAGATAACAGTAATTTAGCCCGCCGAAACCGGCGATGTTCTTGTGGTTGTGCAAAGGTAAAATAATTGCGATTCCTCGACACTTTCCTTTCTGAGATATCAAGCATCAGGCTATTTAACACCGCAATATCACCTTGTTTTTCATACATCGTTTCCTACCTATCCATTCTAGATTTCCTAGCTACCCGATTATCTACCTGCAACCCAAGAAAGTCCAGAATTTTCCTTTTTTGATCAGCTTGTCTCGCCTTCAGCAAGTAAAAGGTAGATCAAGGCCATCCGAACCCACAGACCATTTCCAGCTTGTTCAAAAAACACCATCCTAGGGTCATCGTCCGTATCGGTGGATATTTCCGCCAGCCGTGGCAAGGGGTGCATCACAATGGCGCTCGGTTTGGCCAACTTCATCAGCTCTGCATCAATGCTGTACCTAGCAGCCGCCTCACCGTATGCGTCCATATCCAAAAACCGCTCTTTCTGGACACGGGTCATGTAGATACAGTCAGCCTGAGCAACCACAGAGGCGAGATCAGACTCTTCGGTCCAGGGGACGTCGTGTTCGGTCAAAAAGGTGGTGATGTCCCCACCCATGCCACAAATCGGTGGAGCTACAAAAATCAACTTGACCTTAAAAAACCGGCCCAAAAGGTAACAAAGGCTCCTCGTGGTGCGCCCATAAAGCAGGTCACCAACCATCGCAATGGTCAGGCCGTCAATTTGGCCGAACTTCGAGACAATGGTATATAAGTCCAGCAGCGCCTGGGTCGGGTGTTGCCCTGCCCCGTCACCGGCATTGATCACTGGTACAGAACTAGCCCCAGCAGCCCGTTTTGCCGCCCCGATTTCGTGGTGACGCAGGGCGATGATATCGGCGTAATTAGCCACGACCTTGATGCTGTCCTCCAGGGTTTCCCCTTTAGAGTGACTGCTAAACTCCTTGGCCATTTCCGTACTGATCACAGAGCCGCCAAGCCGGAGCATCGCTGATTCAAAAGAGAGCCGTGTTCGAGTCGAAGGCTCATAAAATAAGGTCGCTAGAACCTTACCAGGGAGCTGGTATTTGGAGGCGTCCTCTCGAATCGCTGTCGCCAATTCAAAAATGCGCTCCAAAAAGGGCAAGGTGAATTGTTGGGATTCGTAAATGTTAGAATATTGGCTCACCTGAAAAATCACTCAAAGAGGTTGCCCCTAAAAAACATGAAGGCTAAGGTATCCCTCAAGCCAGGAGAAATCAGGGAGGTATAAAAACCTTTTTTTAACCTACCGAACCCTTGCTTGTAGATCAATCTCTTTTCCCACAGACCTATGAAGACCGACCCGTTTATCGAAGTTTTAGTCCAGATCCCCGTCGCAGAGCAGGATTTTTTAAGTTGGATGGCTTCGGACTGCGGGGCCGATGGCGTGGAGGAACTAGAGACCGAGGCGCAGCAAGTCACCTTGAAGCTCTATTTTAAAGACAACCCTTCGCTGGTCGATGGGGCGGTTCAGAAGTTGGTGGCCACAGGCTCCGTGACCCTGATCAGCAACACCCGCCAAGAAGGGCAAGACTGGCAAGCCCAGTGGAAGCAATATTTCAAACCCCTGCAAGTGGGCGAACGATTCATGGTGCGCCCACCTTGGGAGGCCAACCCATGGCCTGAGCGACTTGATTTGGTGATCAGCCCTGCCCAAGGTTTTGGCACGGGCTACCATGAAACCACACGTTTGGCCTTGATTGGGCTGGAGCAACTCAACCTTGAAGGGATCACAAGCTTCATCGATGTCGGTTGTGGATCAGGGATATTAGCCCTCGGTGCCCTTAAATTGGGGGTTCCTCAAGGGGTTGGGTTAGAGATCGAGCCCGAGCCGATTGAGGAATTACCGGGAAACATGGAGCTTTCGGGTTTGGACCCGAAACGTCTCACCGGGGTCTTGGCTCGCCCAGACCAATGGCAAAAGCCCGCCGACCTTGTGCTCGCAAACATCACTGGCGACGTGCTGCTACACCACAGCGACGACCTGAAGAGGTTGACCAAACGGTACCTCGTGCTGAGCGGGATCATGGGGGACTATGTATCCCCTTTACAACGGGCCTTTGAAGACTGGGCACCCCTGAGCCACACCACAGAAGGCGATTGGCACAGCCTTGTGTTTGAGAGGCAACCATGAACCTGGATATACAAACCGGAAGCCCCCTTGAATTCGGGGTCACTGAAACCGCCGATGGGCTAAATTTTGCGGTGTTTTGCGATCAAGCGATGGGCTTACGGATTTTGTTTTTTGACCTAGAGGACAACCCCCTGGCCACCGTCGACTTAAGCGCAACTCAAAACCGAACCGGCGATGTATGGCATGTCAAACTGCAGGGCCTGCCTGAAGTGTTTTCATACAGCTACGCCGTCTCACCCTTGGCGACAGCGCCGCCAGAGCTAAACGAAAAAATCGAGTTATTGGACCCCTACGCCAAGGTGGTTCATGGCCTCAGCCAATGGGGTACCCCAAAAACCGAAGCCCTACGTGCAGTCCACGGACCCCGCAAATTTGATTTTGGGACCGACCGCCCCTTGAACCGGCCACTGCAAGATTCGGTGATTTATGAACTCCATGTCCGAGGCTTCACCCAGGACCCTTCTTCTGGAGTACAGCACCCCGGTACGTTTGAAGGGATCATTGAAAAAATCCCCTACCTAAAAGCTTTAGGGGTCACCGCCGTCGAGTTGATGCCGATCAACGAGTTCGACGAAACAGACTGCCCCTTTTTGGACCCCGAGACCGGGGAACGGCTGAGAAATTATTGGGGTTATGGGACGTTGAACTTTTTTTCCATCAAGTCCAGCTACGGCGCAAACCAAGGGCCGCTAGGGGTGTTGAATTCCTTTAAGTCCATGGTTAAAGCGCTGCACGCTGCAGGGATAGAGGTGATTTTGGATGTGGTGTTTAACCACACTGCCGAAGGTGGGATTGGCGGCGAAATTTATAATTTCAAGGGGCTCTCCAATGACAGCTATTACATGGCCGGGGCCGATGAAGCCTATGCGAACTATTCAGGCTGTGGGAACACCTTAAACTGCAACCACCCCGTGGTTCGGAACATGATTTTAGATGCGTTGCGGTACTTTGTGGCAGAATGCCATGTTGACGGATTCCGGTTTGATTTAGCCTCGATCTTGAGCCGAGACGAAAACGGTAAGGTCTTGGCAAACCCCCCGGTGTTAGAAATCATCGCTAAAGACCCGGTGCTAGCGAACACCAAGATCATTGCAGAGGCGTGGGACGCCATGGGGCTTTACCAAGTCGGTAGTTTCCCCGCATCGGGGCGTTGGTCTGAATGGAACGGGCGGTTTCGGGACTGTGTCCGGGCCTTTGCCACAGGCACAAAACACCGCACTGCTGAGCTGGCCACCCGGATTGCTGGGAGCGAGGACCTCTACAAACATTCCCAACGGAACCCCTACCATTCCATCAACTTCATCACCAGCCACGACGGCTTCACCTTGATGGATCTGGTGAGCTATCAAAACAAGCACAACCGCCGCAACGGGGAGCAAAACCGAGACGGGGAAAACCACAATTACAGCCAGAATTTCGGGACTGAGGGGCCAACGGATCAAGTAAAAATACAAAATCTCCGTTTGCAACAAATTCGAAATTTTTTAACCCTGTTGTTTATTTCCCAGGGGACGCCAATGATTTTGATGGGCGATGAATTTGGCCGGAGCCAGCAAGGTAATAACAATACATGGTGCCAAGACAACCCCACCGGCTGGCTGGATTGGGGTACTTTAGACCAGTACCCGGAGCTGCATCAGTATGTAACCCGGCTGCTTGAATTCCGAAAATTGCACAAAAACCTGAGGCGGGAAAACTTTTTTACCGGGGTGGTCAACCCGGCCACCGGCTTACCAGACTTATCTTGGCATGCCCAACAAGCCTGGGAACCGGAATTTGAACATGGCAACAACAAGATCGCTTTTTTGATTGATGGCTTTGTGGACAGCCAAAAGAGCGATGACTTTGTATACGCTGCAATCAACTTTGAGCAAGAGGAAAAAACCTTTGCGCTGCCGAAGGTCCATCGTGATCAACAATGGGTGCAGATCCTGGATACCCACCAGCCTGCCTCTTTTTTGAAGGGGCAAACCGAATCGGTGCCTGACAGCCCAGGCGAGATACGACTGGCTCCGTTGAGCATCCAACTGTTCACTCACCCCTGATCAAGCAGCAGCGAGGGCTACTCTACATACCAGTCTGCTGCTTGTATCCGGTTGACCCATTGGGTGATTTTGGGTTTATCCAAGTAGTCCAATTTGGTTTTTTGCAGCCGTTCGACATAAGGATAGGCTGCAATATCTGCCAAACTTGGCTGGTCTCCGACCAGCCAAGGCCGGTTTTGTAAACTCTGCTCTAACAAAGATAAGCTGCTCAATGCAACTTTTTCAGCATATGCCCGGTCTAGCGGTACCTTAAAAAAGTCCACTAGGTAGACCCCAGCTAGCCCTGTTTGGACCGTTGAACTCACATAACCTAACCAAGACATCACTTTGGACCGGTCCGCCGGAGCCTTGGGCAACCACTGTCCTTCAAGGTCATATTGATTGGCCAAGTATTCCATGATCGCTAGAGAGTCATAAACAATGTTCCCTTGATCCTCCAGCACAGGCACCTGAGCGACAGGGCTTAGCTCTTTGAACCAAGCTTCTTGCTGGTCTTGCTTACTGACTTCTTGTCGCTGTGTATCTAAGTGCAGCGCACTGAGCAACAACCTGATTTTATGACAATTACCTGAAAAACTTCGGCCATATAGCTTCATATATTTGCCTGCTGATAGAGGTGAAGTAACCTGCCCCAACGAGCCTCGCTAGGTCCTCATAACGATCAAAAGAATCCGTGTATGCTTTGATGTATCAACGATGAAAGAGCTTTCGATAGACTCAGTTATTCTTTGTGGGGGGAGGAACTCAGCCATGTGGGCGTCAGCCAAGGGAGACAACAAAGTTGTTCCAATGGACGACTTGCCCCACCACAGAGCTAGGCAGCTCTGTGGAAGGAAATCAAAAAAGAGGGCAAATTAACCGATGATTGATTGCCAATCAACGTAACCGCCTCGGACCACTAATGAGGTATAACCACAAGCGTCTAGCAAGGCTTTGGCTTGGTGGCTTTTGCTTCCGTCTTGGTCAATCAACAAGGATTTTCTACGGCCATCAAAATCCCCTAGTTCAACAGAAAGCTGAGCAAAAGGGATGTTGACCGCCCCAGCGATCGAGCCTTTGGCGAACTCACTCGGGGTTCTGAGGTCGACGATTTGAAGGTCCCGGCTCTTGCTGATCAGTTCGAAGGCTTCAATAACGGTGATTTCGCTTTCCATGAGATTTTTTAATCAAAGGTTTAAGGGGACAGTGATACGGATATGAGTACCTTTTTCAAGCTCCGAATTGATTTCTAGGCTTCCACCTAGTTCATGGACTCGGAAATAAACTGATTCGAGCCCAACACCTCGGGCAGCCTGATCGTTTCCATCAGAAGCAAACAACAGCTTGTAAGCCTCTTGGTCGTCAAGGGCCGATGCACCTTCTGGGCTCAAAGCCCCTGAAGCAACCGCTTTATCCCTGATTTTCTGTGGATCTAGCCCACGACCATCGTCTTTAAAGTCAAGTTCCAGCTGGCCTTGGTTGACAGCGGCGCTGATCCAGAGGTGCCCTTCGAGGTCTTTCCCCAAAAAGACTCTCTCTTCCATTTTTTCAATCCCATGCTCAACCGAGTTTCGGACAAGATGAATCAAAGCGCTGAAAAGGCCCTGCATGCGGTAGACAGGTACATCTACATCAGACCCTTTGATGTCGATCACCACTTCTTTATTTTGATTCCGGCAGAGGTTTTCTGCGGTCTTTCCGTACTTGCTCAACACGATCCCAATGGGCTGCATCTTAAGCAAGTCCAGAGAGCTAGAAATGCCCGCTTTCGAAGCAGACAGTACCGTACCAGCCAAAAAGTCCTGGATATGCTGAAGCCGCTGTTGGGTGATGACTCCCAACCCTGGAAGCTTGGTGAAGGGGCGGTAGTTTTTCTCAAAGACCTGGAACACCTGCTCCAAAGTTTTAGAAATCACGTTTTCACCCAGGTTCTGCTCCAGTAATTCTAGTCGTTCTTCCGTAACCCGGTATATATGACTTGATCCGCCAGCGTCTTCCACCAAGGTTTCTAAGTATTCCGATTGCAGTTGATCAAAACAATCTTTCACATCCGAAGCGAGCATCATCAACTCAGCTAAGTGATCTTCCTCAAACCCTTCTTCAGAGCTCATCACAGACTGCAAGCTGGCTTCAAAACGTTCTGTGATCGAAGCGATTTCTTTGATTTCAAAGATCTCCGCACCTGATTGCAGCGCTTTGATTGAGCCCAAGATCGAGGCAGCACGAATATCATCCATTGGTTTTTCCAATTCAAAGATGATCGACCGTAGGATTTCTTCCGACGTTCGTCGGTATTGTTCGTAGCCTTCAATATCAAGGGCCAACTTCAAAACCATTTCGCTGTGTTCTTTGTTATCTTTTAATTGGGTGGCTATTTTTTCCAACTCAGTGGTGTCGGAAAGCTGGACCATGATCAAGTCATCATCCATTGAATCAGCTTGCAGATATCGGTAGTCCAGTTGCAAGACTGTTTCCCCGTTCCTCAATTCATTGGGTAGCATTTCCTTCAACACGTCTAGATCGGTGATCCGCAAAAAGACGGTTTCCATCAGGTCTTGCAACAAAGCGGTGTCTGGCTCGCTTTTCGCAAAACTCGCTGAGTCTCGGTTGTAAGGGGTCCATTGGGTCAGCAGCAAATCGAGGGCGTTGGTTTTTTCATCCAAGGCCCCAAAGTATGGGTGAAAATTATCAGGGTATAAGTCGGCCACATAGCCATCGTTGCCAAAACACAAATAGGCGGCGTGTGGGTGGGACAAAAACTGTTTAGAAAACTGGTCTAACAAACTGCGCTTTATCTGCACCGGCTCTGCTTGATCAGCAACCCGGTCAATCGCTTCTTCCAATTCATGGGTATCATTGACCTCGTCGACTTCGGCACCAGAACCATCAACAATCGCTAGCCTTACAGCACTGTCAGGAGCCCACTTAGACGACAAGGGTTCGGCCAACCCGGCAAGCCCGTTGATCAACGGCCATGCGGAGTCCGGGGCGTCTCCCCAAAAACAAACCACCTGATTCTCCCCAAGGCGCATCGCCCACAGAGTCACTTCATCAGTCTGCTCAAAGGCAACCGCATCGTCCGACAAGGTCGATAACGCAGATTCACTCAAAAGCGGATTGAGGTCTTCAGGGAAGTTTCCTGTTGGAAACAAGATCGTTTCTTCCGTCTGATCGGTATAAAATAAACCGGCCCCTTTCAAGGTGTAGACAGAAGCGTAACTACCAGCAACCAGGGACAACAGCTCGCTGGAAAAAGCTTGATTCAGGTTTGGTTTTGCAACCATCAGGTATACCCATGCAAAGTGTTTGAGACCAAAGAGATCAATAGTCCTATCTATAGACAATTGGGAAGAATGAGTCAATTGTTGGATTGAATTGAAAAACTGAGTTCACCAACCTTTCCCTTGCTCCGCAAACCTCTTGTTAGCGACTCGGATCACTCCTTTGACCCCAAGCTTTTTATTCGTTTGGACCAGTTCTTCAAACTCCGGCCCAGTGTAGACCTCTGGCCAACGTAGCAACTTTTTTGCAACGTCGCTGTACCCCAGTCTCGCGGCTGTGAAGTAGGTCAAAAAGTGAACATAGGCCCGTGGAAAATGAAATTTCCCCCCTTCTTTACCCAAATGAGGCTCCCCAAATTTCTGGCACAAATCTTTTGCCGCCAACTGACCTGCGGCCAAGGGTAGAAACCACTGAGCGGGCATAGCCACCGCTGAATATAATTTCTGGTCTAAGTGGTACACCGGGTAGGCCCAATGGACCAATTCATCTAAAAAATTCACTTCATATTTAGGTGCCTCTTCTCGTTGCATCCCTAAAACCACCCTCCAATCAAGGAACACGACGGTAGGAGGCAAAAAGACATGGTGATTAAAGGCGGCCAGAAAAGGCTTCAACGGGGCCAACAAAGTCCCTAAATCGGTTCGGCGGTCCACCAGATGGCCGCTGCAAAATTCGCAGACCCCTCCCTGACCATCTAAAATCACCGTTGATTTGGGGAACCGACAGGTAAAGCACCGGGACTTTGCGGTGTTAAAACAATGCAAACAAACCTTCACCCCATGGTCCGCATAGTTGCGCTCACCAGAGGTAATTTCACCATGGCAGAGATGACATGAACCTTCACTGACCACCGGGTTCTCAGCGACACAAAAGGAACACACCTTGCCTAAGGTTGGGTGATTTTCCAGGGTTTTTGTCGGAAAACCGCAATGCCCGCAGGGTTTACAGGTCTGGTAGCAAGCCAAACATACCTGGGTTTGGTGCCCTTCATAAAAAGATTGGCCCTTCGGGATCTCTTTGGTGCAATAATGACAAGGTTTTGGTTCCATAAGCCTAGGTTTAGTTGCCAAGAGGTATTGGTTTTGGTAAAATCAAACTTAAGAAAAAACCATTGTTAATGCGTTTCAAGGGGTCATCGTGCCATACGATCTAATCAAAGTCATCTCCGGTTCTAAAGATATTCAAGTCGCCGTAGACCCAGACAAACTCAATCAAGAAGCGGTGCCCTTCCACGGGCAGCTTAAAAAACACCGCACCGATACAGAGCGTGTGTACCTGCTCCAAGACCCGCTGTCTCCAGAAAGCTTGCTGATCGACTTTAAAGTCAGCGATATCCTTTTCGCCGAAGACTTCAGCACCCTGACAGGCCCCGAAGGCGGCTCGGTCCAAATCGCTAAGGTTTGGGTCCAAAAAGGGGCCATCGGGCTGCGGCTCACCCCCTTTAAAGTGGACGATTTTTCCGAAACCTTAGGGGAACAACTGGGCTGAGGGATGGGTTCTTAAGGCCTCAATTCCCCTTGTTCAACTCCCGGTAAAGCTCTTCCCATGCGGAAGGGCTTAAGTTCTCGGGCCGTTTGCCTTCAATCGATAGCTTGGCAGCCTCGCTAAGCCGCTCAAAATCTTCAGGCCGTTCTTTCCTGACCCGGCTGAGTAACAGCTTGCGCCTCTGGGCAAACCCCCAGCGAACCAAGGCAATCAAGGCGGCTTCGTCCTCGGATAGCGCAGGCCTTGGGGTCAGTTGCAGCACTACCGAGTCGACCTTAGGTGGTGGGCTGAAAGACTTTGGCCCCACATGACAAACCAACCGGCTGTCAAAACACAACGCCGAAGCGACCGACAAAATCCCATAATCCTTGAGCGGTTTGGTTTCCCCTTTGTGCAGCAACCGTTCGCCCACTTCTTTTTGCACCATGATGGTGATCGTCTTGAACTGTTGCCGGTGTTTCAATAACGCAAAAAAGATGGGGGTGGAGACATTATAAGGCAGGTTAGCCACCAGCTTGATCGGCTCTGGCCCAAGCTGCTCCGCAAAATTCAGCTTCAATACATCTTGTTCGATCAGTTCAAACTGTTCGTTCCCTTCAAACCGTTCTCTTAAATATTTGGCTAGGTCCCTGTCAATTTCCACCGCTTTCAGAGACGCCCCTGTGTCCAGAATCGCTTGGCTCATCACTCCACGACCAGGGCCGATTTCTAAGACCGTCTCGCTGGACTTCAGCTCGGCGGCTCGGATGATCGCCGATAACACATGTTTGTCTGTGAGGAAATGCTGGCCAAATCGTTTTTTTGTTGCTGGTTTCATGGTCTCTTTTTTTGGTCTAATCGGGCCGCTAAGGCTTTGGAAAAGGCTTTTTTCACTGCAGGGTTTTGGATCACCTTCGCCCTGTCGTCTGCTTCTTGCCTAGAATCGTCGCTCACCTTCACTTTGGTGCTACGCCGGTGTTGTTCAATGTCTGCTTTGTGCCGCCGAACATCGGTGCCGTCTGGCAACACGAGGTCCACATAATCATGTTTGGTTGCAAAAAAGGATGAGGAAACCTGATTGGCAGTATCCTCATTCATCGGCTGGCCATGGTACAAAGACTTTTGCCGCTCTAGGTCCAGCTCTTTGAGATGAGAATAATACACCTTCTCGGGGCTGCCACCTTCCCACAACGCATGCCCCATAGGGCCCACTTGAAACTTGATATCAATCACATGGATTTCGTCGTCCAGTTGGTTGATTTTTTCGATCACCGAACGTTTTTTATACCGAAACACCGCCCCATAAGCGGCGTCCACCACCCGCAGGGTCAGCACGTTGCGGTGCAATTTATAGGGTCGCACCTTTTGGGCCGTGGGGCCGTCTAAAATGAACAGCCAATACTTATGGATTTTTGCCAAATGCCAAACAGACAAAAGGCCCACCGAGCGGAGATATTTTTCCAGACAAACCTCTAAGGTTGAGCTGGTGTCCCGGCGGACCGTTGGGGCTCGACTCACACTCAGGGTCCGTCAAAAGAGGGTACATTCGGGGGAGGTGCATCGGAGTCGTCCCTGAAGCTCAGGTTTGAAAAGCTGGTGTGCCGTCCTGTGAACACCAACTTCACCGTCCCGGTGGAACCGTTTCGGTGTTTGCCGATGATCACTTCAGCGATGCCTTTGTCTTTGGAGTCCTCATCATAGACTTCATCTCGGTAGATGAAGGCGATCAAGTCGGCGTCCTGCTCAATCGCCCCAGACTCTCTGAGGTCCGAAAGCTGAGGCCGTTTGTTGGTCCGGCCCTCTAAGGCCCGGTTTAACTGGGACAAAGCAATCACAGGGACGTAAAGCTCCTTGGCCAAGCCCTTCAAGCTCCTCGATATTTCCGAAATTTCCTGTTCCCGTGGCTGGTTGGGCCGGGTGCCTTTCATCAACTGCAAGTAGTCGATGATCACCATCGCCACTCCATTTTCTCGTTCCTTGTGCAGTTTTTTGGCCATGGCGACCACTTCATAACAACTGAGGCCTGAGGAATCGTTGATGTAAATATCTCGGCTGCTCAGCAGGTCGGTGGCCATGGCGAGGCTGTCCCAGTCCTCTTGTTCTAAGTTGCCGGAACGAAGTTTTTCACTGTCCACCTTTGCTTCGGACGACAACAAACGAGTGACCAACTGTTCCTTAGACATCTCCAGGCTGAAGATCAAAATCGCCCCTGGTTTTTCCGAGTAGGTCGCCGCATATCTGGCGATGTTCAGCGCAAAGGCAGTCTTCCCCATCGCAGGTCGGGCGGCAATGATGATCAAATCCGAAGGTTGGAACCCACTGGTCTTGCTGTCCAAGTCAATGAACCCCGTCGGGACTCCAGTGATTTCTTTGTCATTCGCCGAATTGACAGCTAAAGTGTCAAAAGTCTTCGGCAGGATATCCTTGATATGCGCATAATCCTTGTCGCTGCTCCGGGTGGAGATTTCGGCAAGTTTCGATTCCGCTTCGGCGAGCAAGTCACCAATTTTCTGGTCTGGAGCCCTTGATTTTTTGGCAATCTCGGTGGCAGTGCTGATCAGCTCCCGCAACATCGAGAGTTCTTGGACAATTTTTGCGTAGCTTTGGATATTGCTGGAATCAAACCGCAACAAAGCCAACTCCGCCAGGTACCCAAACCCACCAGCCTCTTCGAGCTGTTCTTGGGTCTTGAGCTGGTGGCCCAAGGTGTACTCATCAATCGCCATTTCCGCTTCGCCCATCTCCATCATCCCACGGAAGATATGCTGGTGGCCCACCGAAAAAAAGGACATCGGCCCCAACAGGGAGATGGCTTCCATCAAACAATCGTTATCCACCAAAATAGACCCCAAAACGGCTTGTTCCGCTTCGTAGTCTTGGGGGATGGAGACTTGTTGTTGTTGGACTAACTGGTCATGCATTCTAGGTCTCTGTCGTCACAGCCACCAAAACAGCGGTGGTTCGTTATATATAGGGTAGCGGAACCGGTTGAGGGTTCCGCATTGTTTTGGGAGGCTAGACTAAAAAGCTCTCTAAGCCTCGTCCTTCGAGGGCTTTTTGGTCTCGGTCCAAGGCCGCTTGGCTGCTGACCACAGCGACCGAGTTTTCCCCGGTCAACCAGCGGTTCGCCACTTGCACCAAATCGGCGGCAGTCGCCCCCAAAACTCGTTCACGAAACGCCAACCGATGGGCCATGGTTTTGCCCTTTTTCAGGTTATTGTACTCGCTGATCGCTTTACCCATCGGGCTTTGTGGGGTGTCCATCGAGCTGATACATTGGAGGACCGCTTCTTCAATTTGTGAAGCGGTGAGCTCCGTTTTGTTGAGCCAGTCCAACACTCGGTCGTAGACCTCTAGGGTGTTTGACAGTTGCGGGTCTCGGTAGCTCATCATGGTAAAAATGCCTTCGTGGGAATTGTACCCCGCCATGCCACCGTAGGCACCGCCTTTTTCCCGGATTTCGGTGTGCAAAAATTCCGCCCGCAACAGGTAAGACAACACCGTCAACAAAGGTGCATCGGGGTGTAGGTAGGTCGGGGTTTTGAACGACCGGACCACATAAGAAACCGGGGTTGTGGTCAACCAAGCTTCCTGGACGTACTTAGTGTCCTGAGGCTCCAAGTTGGTCGCCCCCCATCCCGTGGAGGTTTCAGGCAGGTAGTCAAACAGCCCGTTGATTTCCGAGGACAACGAATCAACCGACCCCACACTACCCAGCGCAAACACCGAAAGCCGGTCTTGCACAAAGACCTTCGAAAGCAACCCTAAGAAGGGTTTGAGTTTTTCGCTCAAGGCACTAGGGTCCAACTTGACCAAGTCTCGCAGAAAATGAACCTGAGAAATGCCGTCGTACAGGCTATCAATCCGGGTCGATGTGGAGAACAAACGGCAGGCTTGCAGGCTGGCGTATTGATGCCCGGAGCCAATCACCGAATTGCTGAGGTTGTTTGACCGTTGGCCCAACAGAGTCACGATGCGGTCGATTTCATCAAAACGAAACTCAGTCAGCACCTTCTTCAGCAACCGAAACATCTGCCCCAGGTTGCGGGTCAGACATTTGGAACCGACCACCAACGACTCGGACAGCGGCTCCCCCGCTAGGTCCGTCGATAAACTTGGGGAAGCGGAAATACCGCCGGTGTACCTTGTGACTTCCGCCGCCATTTGCTCATAGGACAGGTCCCCTTTCCCAGTTTGGGTCAACAGGTTGCCCACCAAGGGTAAGAAGGAACGTTCGTCGTCGGTGAGGCCGTCCAGCTTAAACCGGCACTGTACATAATTGATTTGGTTGGTTGCCCCTTCGTAGATGCAAACATCCCTGCCGTCCAAACCATTGAGCACCGCTGCTTGGGTGGGGATGGTTTTGGGCACGTCGCTGACATGCAGAGTTGGCAACACAGAGAGGTCTTCCTCTTCTTCTTGTAAGGCCTGTAACTCCAACGCCCGGTCCACAACCTGCTTTGTTTCTGCTTCGCTGAGAGAGGCTTTTTTCTTCGCCAAGGCTTCTTTTTGTTTTGCCGCCTGTCGTTTTTCCAAGGTCGTATCTGGAACCAGACTCATCGCCACCCGGTGTGGGTTGTCGATGAAATATTCCTGGATCTTTTGGACCAAGTACCCAGGCTCTGCAATTTTTTGTTTCAATGAGTCAATCGCTTGGTCAAAATCCAAGGCCGTCACCGGGTCGCCACCATGGACCCAAGGCCCAAAGAAGCGGAACAACAAGTTCAAGGAGTAGGGATAATGGCCGCCGGTGATCTCACGGGTGTCCATTTCCATCTGGTGCAAAGCGGACTCCACTGCCTCTTCGTTGATTCCCTCTTGGACCACATCCGCCAGGGTCTTCATCACCAGCGCCTCAATCGCCTCAAAGTCCGCAGGTTTCGCCCCTTGCAGGCCAACACAAAAGGTACATTCCCGGATTTCGTTTTCGAACCCGGTGCCATCGGCTAAGGCCTTGCCTAACTTAGACTCTAACAACGCTTTACGCAGCGGTGCCCCAGAGTGGCCCAGCAACACCAAGTTCAACAACTCCAACATCAACACTTCTTGTGAGTCCTTGATGTCCGTGGTCAACCAAGCGAGGGCAAACTGGGACTTGGCCCCGTCGTCTTCGGCTTCGTCTAAAGGATAGGTGAATTCAAACCGTTCGGGGTGCTGATACCGAACCTCGTTGGGCACAGCGGTGTGGACCACAATCGGTTCAAAGTGTTGCAACACGTCCTCTTCGATCTTTTTTAGATGTTCCCCTAAAGGCAAATCCCCGTAGGTGTAAAAGAAGGCGTTGGATGGGTGATAATGATGTTGGTGGAATTCTTTCAGCTGTTGGTGTGTCAGCGAGGTGATGTCTTCCGGCTCGCCACCTGAGTTGTGCCGGTAGGTCAAGCTAGGGAACAGCGCCTTGAGCAGGTTACGTTGCATCACCTGTGACGGCTGGCTCATCGCCCCCAACATCTCGTTATACACCACCCCTTTATACACCAAGTCGGTGCTTGGGTCGTCGGCGGTTTCGAACTCAACCCGGTGCCCTTCCTGGCTGAAGTTCAACTCTGTCAAACGGGGGTGGAAGGCGGCGTCTAGGTAGATGCCCATCAGGTTATAAAAATCTTTTTGGTTTTGGCTCGAAAAGGGGTACATGGTCCAGTCTGAAGCGGTGAACGCATTCATAAAGGTCTTTAAACTCCGTTTGATCATCGAGAAAAACGGGTCTCTGACTGGATAGTCCTTCGAACCACACAAAGCGGTGTGTTCCAAAATATGGGCGACCCCCGTCGAATCTTGCGGGGTGGTGGGGAAGGCGACGGCAAACAGGTTGTTTGGGTCGTCGTTTTCCAGATGGATCAATTTGGCACCAGTGATTTCATGGTGCAGTTGAAACATTCGGTTTTGTAGTTTTGGCAATTCGGTGATGGAATCGACCACAAAGCCAAAAAGTCTGTCCCCGCTCTTGAGCGTCGCTGGATTCATATTTTGTTTGTCTTGATGAGTTGTTTTCAGTAGATCATTGCAACGCCCAGTCTAGCCTAAACCAACCGTTTTCGTCATCAACAAATCGGGTCGACCTTTTGGTCAGACTTCGCCATTTCTGTCGAAGTGGGTTGGTGCCGTTTGTAGCTTAGGTTGACAAGGGATTGGGCTGTGAAAACCAAGCGGGAACCCCGACAATCGGCCCTGGGTTTATCGTCGTGAGTCTTAAAAATTACCAATGCAACTATATGATATTACAACATAAAAAAATAAATTTAAACTTTGGCACGGTACAAGCAGTAATGAACACCAGGAACCCACATCCCATAAAAAAGGGGGTTTCTCATTGAAGCCTCATGGGGCCAGGGATTGGAACCGCCTGCCCCCCCATGAAATGCACAAAACCACAGGAGTAGTCATGCCGATCAACAACAGAAGGAAAACCGCCCGAAAGGGATTCAACCCCGACTCAGAACAAATCAGTGACGCTGTACAGCAGTTCCTCAGCAAAGGGGGACAGGTGCAGAGGTACCAACAGCAAGACGAAGAGTTTGAACGGTTTATCACCGGTGCCGACTACCGACCTGTTGCCGAGCGGCACCTACCGAGCTAACAAAGCCCCCAACTGTTGGCGGACTCTCCGCAAGTCCTCCCACAGTGCGGGAACCTGATCTGGGTTTCCAATCACATCCACCAACGAATTCAGACCCATCACACAGACCCCACGGTAGCCATAAGGCCTCGCCTTGGTGGACCCCCAAGCTGGTGCGTCTAGGACCAAACCCCGGAAGACCTGTTCGCCTAGGGTCAGGATCAATTTCGGTTGCACCAAGTCGATTTGTTTGTTCAAGATCCCTTGGCACTGTTGCCGCTCCGCTGGGTTCGCCGGTCGGTCCCCATCTGGGCGGCACTTCACCGCCCGAGTGACATACACCGATGACCGGGTCAGGGCCAAACAAAAAAGCACCTTGTCCAACATCGCCTGTTCCGCACCCACAAAGGCCAGCCCACGCATGTCCTCGTCGGCAACCGGCTGGTCACCAATCACCATCACCAAAGGCCGTTGGTTCCCCTGCCCAAAGACCACACGACGGCGGCCCATACTCAAATCACAAGCCTCACAACCCCTCACCCGGAAATGTAAACTATCCAGGTTTTTGGCGTCCATCGGGTCCAAGGTAACCGCCTGTTTCCCCACAGAGGGCTCAGCCGGGGTGCTGTGGACCTCGGCGGCTGGTGTCAATACTTGGGCGACCGAAGGGGTTACCTGGGCCGGTGTTTGGTTGGCCGAGGGCTGGTTCAAGCGGTCTGGCGGGGATGTTGCCTGAGTGGCCGGGGCCTGCTGCTGTGCGCCTGGGTGTTGCACAGCGCCATTGCCCGGTGTGGGCTGCTGCGGTGCAGAGCCTTGGCGGCCTTGGGGTCCAACAGGCCGCCTCGGGGGCTCCGCCTGTTGGTTCCTCGCCAAACCCTCGGTTGGAGTTAGCTCCGAAGCTTCGGTGCCGACCAAGGTATATTCCTGGGCGAGCTGCCAAAGCAACGCCTCGTCCAACTCATCCAACATCAGAAATTGGCTTTGCTGGGCCAAGGGCTTGAGTGCCTTTGCAAGTTCGGTGAGGTCGAGTTCAGGTGCCAAGGGTTCGCTCAAGAAAAAAAGGGTCTGTGGATTTGGGGGTTCTCGGTGCCCCGGTCAGTCTGACTAATCATACAGAACCACCTTTCCTTTGTCTTTCACCGAACCGGTTTTTTCCAACCCCCCACCTCGACCAGACGAAAAAAAACTCACTTTTCTGCTGAGCTGACATTAACCCCCCAGAAAGTCCGTGTTTAAGCTTTACTTAAGGTTTATTTTTTTAATGACGTAACGGAGCAAACATGTTGGAATCTAGCCGCACATCACGTGCACAAAACGAATTGTTGAACAAGATAAAGTCCGAAGTTGATCGGGAAATCAAATCAAGATCTTTCACCAGCCAAATTTTCAAGCCCCATGCGGGGCCATCTGCGATGTCAAGAGCCGCCGAAAACGGGTATTCCAAGCTTGCCAAAGACCTACGGGAAAAGCTGCGCCCCAGCTTCCCAGACATCGGCTTTTACTTCGACCTACGCCCAGCCCGCAGCCTGGACCTGTCCAAAATCAGAGACACCAAAGACCAAATCATCCCCTACGAAGTCCACGATTGGGTGCTCACCGACTACATGGTCGGCTATGACCCCGACTTCTTAAACGAGATGAAACAGCGGCGGGAGCGCACCCGCCGGGTCAACGGCTTCCCGAGTTACACCGTCCGCCAAGGGGACAACCTCTGGGACATCGCCCAGCGGACCTATGGCCGGGGCTCTTTCTGGAATGTAATTTACCAAGCCAACGAAGAATCCATCGGGCCAGACCCCGACTTCCTGCTCGCCGGTTTCCAAATCGAACTGCCCAGCCTAGAACTCCCCGACTTCACCGGCCGCTCCACCAACGACCGTTCGGTGCCTCCTGGGGAATACGTCATAAACATGGGAACTGGTACTGGAAAAGCCGCCTTGGTCGGAGGACCTTGTGTCGCTGCGGAATTCACTAACGTAAATTTGCCACCGGTCACCCAAAAAATTGGGAACAAAACTTTCAGCTTGGTTTTAAACTTAACCGGAAAACTACAAGCTCAAGACATGCGAACAATCAGCGACCTCCAGTGTTTCACCTTAAAACCCCATACAAAAGCATTGCAAACCGGTGTGAAGCTGATGGGGGACAGCCTAACCATTGATTATGACATGGGAGCGGCTGGACTCAAAGGACTCAACATCAAAACAGCCTTGGTCAAAGGTGAAAACTTTGCAATCTCCCTGTCTGCGTCGGGGCCAAATGTATACTCTGGGGAAGTCGAACGCAAAGACCTTCGTTTTAAAGAGAACGACTTTGAGTTCACCTTGAGCCTAGCACTCAAGGCGACCGTAACAGAAACGACAAAGCATGACGACGAAAGTGGACCCACACAACCAGAAGCAGAATTATCCACGGAAGAAAAGCAGGCACCTGCCTTGCTCCAACAAGAATTCCCGTACAGTGGGGAGCTTATGATGCAATACCTGATTTTTATTCTCATTTTACGGCTATCAAAATACAGACAACCGGCACCGAGTATCAAGTGGTTTAAAGAAATCATGGAACGGTCTCAATTTGAAGGAATGGCAACAAGAATCCGAAGCGAAGTCCATCAAGTGTCAAGTTAACCTGTAGGCCCAAAGCAGCTCATAGGGCTGCTTTGGGCCGTTCAACAAGGCAAATCATTTTAATGAATAATAATATTGATTGGCTAGCAAAACATTCGAATAAAAGAGCTTACCTATTCACTGTGATAGCCTTGTTATATGGATTGGAATGTTTAGGTTTTATATTTCAGGAATTTTATAGCTACCAATGGAGAACAGCCATTGGAGTCACATTTGAAATGTTTATTGGGCATTACAGCGGGTTTATCGGAAAAGTCATCTTAGAACAGGTCATTTTCTTCGTTATCACCTTCAATAAATGGAAATGGGTTTCTTTTGTTTTACCCTTTCAACTGGAACATTTTTACTACGAGGGCACAGGCATCATCGAAACCTCTTGGGAACAACACCTGCCAATGTTTCAAGCTGGAAAGTTCATTGCCGTCATCGATCTTGCCTTGGTTGCCTGCATCTCCATCAACACGCTTTTCTTAGTGTGGGATGTCATCAAGTGGGTCCACTCTGGTGAGAAAATGCAATGAACTTCAAGCCGGTGCAATCATGTACGAATACCCCTTTGGTGAAATTTAATTAAATGGATCGTCCAAGGTGGTTCACCGGACCGCCTTGGACGATTGTTTCCAACAGTACATTATGTTTGCAAAATATTCAGGAAAAAGAAGCTACCTGCTCAGCGGGATTGCTTTGTTGTACGCCTTAAAATCATTAAGCTCTATGGCTCAAGTCTATTTTGAGTTCCAATGGATGCATGCTGCCGGAAACACATTGGCTATATATGTTGGGTATTTTGGCTGGTTTATCGCAAAGTACATATTGGAAGACCTATTTTTTGTGGCCGTCGCATTTAAAAAATGGAAATGGGTTTCCTTTGTTTTGCCTTTTAACCTGAAACCACTCTTTATTGAAGCCAAGGATACCATCGAAAGCTCTTGGAGCCAACTGGCTTTCCTTTTTCAATTGGGTAAATTTGTCGCCATCATGGACCTAGCTTTAGTGGCCATGATTGCGGTAAACACCCTCTTTTTGCTGGTCGAGGTGATCATATGGTTGAGAGGCTCGACGCCCCCCTTAGAAGACCAAGCAAACTATTTTTCCACCGTCGTGGCACAACCACAGTGGCCCTATGGAATGGGGTTTAAGGCCATTGGTTACCGGGCCGTCTTACTCAAGGTCATCGGGGGTTTTTCGCTTTGCATGCTCGTTGCGAGGGTCGCTCAAGAATGGTTTCGCTACCAAGAAGCTTCGGTGCCAGGGGCTCTGATCCAGAATTCTAACTTTTATTTCCTTTTTACTTTGGCGGTGATCGTCCCTCTGGTTTCGTTCATCGCTGCTTCCTGCTTAAAAAGTGAAAAGTGGGCTGCCCTGATTATATTATTATACCTTGCTAGCTTTTACAGAACACCCAAGCATATATTTCGTCTGAATTGGGATTCCTCCCCTTTCATCCAAGCCGCCAACTATCAGTACCTGATTGGACTCTTTTTATATTTCCTCATCGCCGTAAACACCCTGATCCTGACCAAAGACTACATCCAATGGCAGCTCTCACTCAAAAAGCTCACCCCCCAACCAGTGAAAATAAAAGATGAAGTACTATAGAAGTACTTATGAAGTATCAATAGAAGTACAAGAATAATAACAATTAGATACAAATTGTCATCTGAGCGTCGGCAATGTTTACAATTGCTAAAATCAAAGCGGTGGTAGGTTGGTTCATGATACCCCTGATTGTTTTGAACACTCTTTTCATAGTCCAGCACATCATTCGGGGGAAAGGTTAAATTGAGCACAAAAAATATGATGATAGACCGCTTAAAAATATTCAGAGCTAACCTTCTGCCCAATCTTTGTACGTTTCAAATTTTTGCCCTGCTGATCTTGTTGGCGGTGGTGATCAACGAAGTATCGCCGTTTTTTTATAACCGGACTCTCCAAGGTTACCTTCGAGTCTATGGGTTCG
>Ga0316204_10001699_pt1 | contig 56616 bp, 52 predicted proteins | sample 6monrhotite_MG_2_FD_205661 | JGI IMG/M metagenome (GOLD analysis project Ga0316204, IMG submission 205661) | Microbial mat bacterial communities from mineral coupon in-situ incubated in ocean water Damariscotta River, Maine, United States -... | ecosystem: Environmental > Aquatic > Marine >... | reverse complement strand
AAATGCTCGCTTTTCGGCAGGCTGTTGTCTCAGGGAAAATCATCTCGCTTGAAATGCTCCAAACCGTCCAGACGCCGCATATTAAAGAAGATGAGGCCGCCACCAGCTTTTATGGCTACGGACTTGTTGTCCAAGATGTTAAAGACGTTGGCAGGGTCTATTGGCATAACGGCGGAAACCGGGTTTTTTCAGCGCAATGGGGCGATTATTCTGAGCAAGGGGATGTTCTATTTGCAGCGGGATCAGACAGCGACAAAGGGAATGCATTTGGAGCAATGCGGAAGTTCGAAGCCTATCTTTACGGCTATGGTGACGTAAAAAACTAACCTCAGAGATTGCGACCTTCACGGGTTTTTTGGTTTATGAGGCGAATGTCATCTGGAAGTTGGTGGCGTGTATGTTTTTGATGCCCGCTTTTGCGCCCTAAGCCTACACTAACCCTGTGACAGCATTATACTGAAAGCCGGTATAAGCTTCCAACGAAAAGCTGAAAGCTTGCTTTTTTTTCACCTTACCTCCAGTTTCAGTCGATGCGCTTGCGACAGATCGAAATTTTTTATCATGTGTATCGAGTTGGATCGATAAGCGGAGCTGCGAGGGTTCTGAACGTTTCACAACCGTCGGTGAGCAAAGTCCTCCGATATGCTGAGGATCAACTGGGGTTTAAATTATTTGTCAGGGAAAAAGGGCGACTTCGTTCAACTGCAGAAGCGGATGAACTGTTCAGCGAAGTGCGAGATATTTACGAACGCATTTCGGCCTTTGATCGCACGGCTCACAATATAAAGCACCGCAAAGGGGGGCATGTTCGATTAGGCATTTTACCATCTCTTAGCCTTTCCGTCTTGCCGACTGCGATTGCCCAAATTCAAAGAAATCAGACCAATGTCAGTTTCGAACTGCGGACGGTGCACTCGGAAGAGATTGAAGGGGCACTGCTCGAGAAAAGATGCGACATTTGTATAGGTTACCGCCAGGCAACAATTAACGGAGTCTCGACGGAAAAACTGGGTACGGGTCGATTGGTTCTGGTTTCCAACCAAGAAATTACCGTCGGACCGAAAGGCGTTGGGCTGGCCTGTTTGAATGACATGGAATATATAGGAATAAAAGACAGTGGTCCCTTGGCCTCGATGCTCACTTCGGCATTTGACGAACATGATATTGACCCCATCGAAGTTGTGACAACCCATACCTATCATGTCGCTTTGGCGCTTGTGCGCAAAGACGTTGGGATCGCGGTTGTTGATGAGTTTACCGCAAATTCCTATCTTGGTGCAGATTTGTTTCGATACCCGATAAACGAAATCCCGCCATTTTCTGTGTATTCAGCCCGGTTAAAAGATCATCCGCAATCTGACTTTATCGACCAAACCGTTCAGGAAGTAAGGACCGCGATTGGAAAGTTCTGATCCTGCGCTGTTGCCCAATGGCAACTTATAACCTTCTGTTATGGTACATCGTGATGTTATTGCCCCCTCAAAGCTTGCATTGGGGCAAGCTTTCATGTCACCTTTTGAACATCGCGGATTTTGACTGGCGATAGCCCCAATAAGCACCGATAACGGGCCGGGCAACAGGGAGATAAAAATGAGGGTTTCACGCAATAAGTTTCTGACACTATTGGGAACGACAGCCATCGTGGCATTTGGATCGGGGAGCGCGTTAGCGCAAAATGTCGGTGACCAAGAATCATCCGCCAACGAAAATATAATCGTGGTTACGGGCTCGCAAATCAAGGGCGCGAAAATCGATGATGTTTTGCCCGTTACCGTTTTGGACGAAGAGGCGATCGAGACGACAGATGCTGCATCCGGCGACGAATTGTTCCGGTCGATACCGCAAGCTGGGCAGGTTGCCTTTAACGAACAAAGCACGGCTGGCGGCGTCAATGGTGCACGCGGTGATATCGCATCGATAAACCTGCGCGGACTAGGAACCGGTAATACCCTGCTGCTAATCAACGGTCGCCGGATGGTGCTGAATCCGGGATTCCAGACCGAACTATTTGTTCCGGTTGTTTCGCCTGACACCAACACGATTCCGCCGGGCGGAGTTCGTCGAGTTGAGGTGTTGCGCGATGGTGCATCAGCTCTTTATGGAGCGGATGCCGTTGCAGGCGTTGTAAACACCCAGCTTAAAGACAGGCTTGACGGTGGTTTTCTGCGCGGGAACTATCGGGCTTCAACGGGAACCAGTCTGTATAACTACAGCATTCGCGGCGGACTTGGATTTGATTTTAACGAAGGCCGGACCAACTTGACGCTCTATGGGTACTATTTCCATGAAAACGGTGCTCCCGCCTCGATCCGCGACTATTCGCGCAGCAGTGACCTCAGGCCATTTGTCGCCGGCACTGACTTTGATGGCGATACGCAATTTGACAATCGCTCGATCAACTCGCCCTTCGGCGCATTTGATATTCAGGGTTCCAGGGCGACATCCTCAAACACTACAGTATTGCGCGATGATGATTTCCATCTTCAGCCATGTAGTTTGTTTGGCGCCAGCGGTCAGCCAAGTGATGGTCGTTTCCTTGATCTAGGAAATGGTCTTTGTGCCGATAATGGCGGCACGATCGATCGGGATATTCGTTATGATATTGGTGCCGATCGGGATCTCTTTTCCCAGAAGGATCGCTATAATTTTCAGGCACTTTTCAATCACGAGCTAAGCGATGCAGTAGAACTGTATTTCGAAGGTTCTTATTATCGTTCCAAATCCAGTCGCCAGCGTGAACAAAATACCATGCTGAGCGCGGTCCCTATCGGTATTCTGGCATCGGCCTATTTTAACCCGCTTGGTGCAACAACACTGGCCGATGGTTCACCCAATCCGAACCGGATCACCAATGGAATTGGCAGTGGAGTAACTGCTGCAGGGCGCGACCTGTTGCTCGAAGATTATCGGTTTGTTGATTTTGGACCGCGAATGGGAACAGTCACCAAGAACACGTACCGGCTGGTTGCCGGACTGCGTGGAGAGCTGTGGGGATGGGATTTTGATACCGGCTTCCTCTATTCGGAAGCTGATACCAATGACTTCACGGCCAACCGGATTTCGGGTACATTGTTACAGGCTGCAATTAACCGCAATGATCCTACTGCCTACAATCCGTTTAATGGCGGCTGCTTCACCGGACAGGGTCTCGGACCAAATTTGGCCGACTGTACGCCAAGCAATCAGCAGGCAATCGACAGTGCCAGTATTGACGTTTTCCGCAGAGGTGAAACCACGCTGGCGCTGGCGGATTTCAAGGTTTCCAAGTCCGATCTATTCGAATTACCCGGAGGCAATGTTGGACTGGCGGCAGGTATCGAGTTCCGTCGCGAGACGTTCATAGATGATCGCGATCCGAGGTTGGATGGAACCATAACTTTCACCAATGCCGTTAACGGTGACTTCTTCGGTAGTGATGTGATTGGGTCAAGTCCATCGCCCGATACCAGCGGCAACCGCGAGGTTTATTCCGGCTATGCAGAGGCATTTGTTCCCCTTGTCTCCGAAGATATGGAAATCCCGCTGATCAGCGAATTGAATTTGCAGCTTGCAGGGCGTTTCGAAAGTTTTTCGGACTCGGGCAGTACATTTGTTCCACGTGCTGCCGCGTCATGGACTCCCGTGCAGGGTATCATTTTCCGTGGTGCCTGGTCACGCGGCTTCCGCGCACCCAATCTGGTACAGGTTAATGATCAGGGCACGACCCGTTCCAACTCCGAAATTCCGGCTGTCGAATGTGTCGCTGAAATTATTAAGGGTATCGAACCCGAGGTTTCAGACTGCGGCACGAGGGGCCTGATTGACTTTAGGTCAGGTGGTCCAAATCTTAAGCCCGAAAAGACGGAAAGTATCAATCTGGGCGTCGTGCTCGCTCCTGAATTTCTACCGGGTTTGACAATCACCGCCGACTATTGGCGTGTCAAACAAAAAGGTATTGTCGGAATTCTAGGCAACCAGAATGCACTGTACCTTGATTTACTTCAGCGTTTACAAGGCGGTTCTAACCCCAACGTTATTCGTGATGCACCGGATGCTGGGCAATTGGCGCTTTATGCCGGAACCGGCATTAATCCCGCTGGCGACGTGGTCCGGATTTTGAACCCATATCAAAACCTGGATAGCCGGACCTCGGAGGGTGCCGACTTTAGCATCATCTATGATGTAGGCAGTACGCCAATTGGCGACCTAAAGTTCCAGGTCAATGCGGCGCGTTTGATCAGCTTCAATCAGTCGCCTGGGCAATCTGGCGCACCATTAGCCGATTTGGCAACCACTCTGTCGGCGATTCCGCAACTATCTGCTGGTGATGTGGCAACTTTGGCGGCGGAAGGGTTCGGGGAGTTGATTGAGCGCGATGGCCGTCCGAAATGGCGCCTCTCGGGTTCTGTAAACGTCCGCAATGGTCCGGTCCGTTTCAGCCTGTTCGGGCGTTATGTCGGAGAGTGGGACGATCCAAGTGCCACCCAAAACCAAACAGGCGCACTTTTCCGTGGTGATGACTGGTTCACGCTCAATGCGTCAATCAGTTATACAATTGAGAACGATACGGCACTGGATGGCACCCGGATAAAATTCGGCTTCAATAATTTGTTCAATGAAGATCCGCCAATTGCGGATGAGAGCTATGGTTTCTTCGGTGAATTACATAGTGCTCGTGGCCGTCAGTTCAGCTTCGAAATCCAGAAGAAATTCTGATTGAAATACAAGAGGCGGCCAAATGGTCGCCTCTTTTTTAAGGGATGGCATCCATGATCGCCCGGAAAATTCTCTTTGTTCCCGTTTTAGCAGTTCTTTTGCTGACTGGATGCGTCACCCCCGATCAAACTCCTCCGGCAATTGTCCAGAGTGAAACCTCGCTATGCCAAACCGATGGTGCTGTCCTCGACACCAATTTCCCAGCTGGCAAAGTAGCGTCCTGCCAGGTGACAGGATCGAATGAGTTTACACTTACAATCGAACCGGAGGATGCACCGCCCATCAACTGCAGTGCTTGGTATGCGTTTCGATTAAAACCCCGCGAAGGCGCTGCGACACAGCGCATCAAAGTAAATCTGAACTATGGAATTTGTGGTCATCGCTACTGGCCGAAATCAAGCACTGATGGGACCCAATGGGATTATTTGCCCAAGAAAAATGTGGCTATCACCAAAGTTGCCAATGTGAATCAGGCAAGTTTGACAGTCCGGATGGGCGATGCCCCGATATTCATATCTGCCCAGGAAATAATCGTCCCTGCAACTTATGGAGCATGGATTGAGAAAATGGCAACTTCGCAATCAGTCGATCAATGGATCCTCGGTAAATCGGCTGAAGGGCGCGATATTCCTGCATTGACCCTCAAACACACCGGTTCAAATCCAAAGCACCGGGTCATACTAATCGGTCGTCAGCATCCACCTGAAATAACCGGTGCATTGGCTATGCTTCCCTTTGTTGAAACCCTCAATGCCGATACAGAATTGGCCAGAAAATATCGTGCAAAATTCACCACAGTTGTCGTGCCGATGCTTAATCCCGATGGTGTGGTAAGGGGGCACTGGCGGCACAATACCGGTAGTACGGACCTCAATCGTGACTGGGGCCCATTCAAGCAGCCGGAAACGCGGTTGATGGACAATCTGCTCAAGGAAATCGCTACTCACCCGGATAAAGAGCTGAGTTTTTTTGCGGATTTTCATTCCACCCAGAATGATATTTTCTATACAATCCCGGATGAATTTCCGACCAAACCCAAGCTATTCATCAAAAAGTGGTTAGGCCGGTTGCAGGAGCGGATGCCGGACTACAAAGTTGAACGCAGCACCAATGCAAACTTGGAACAGGCGAACTCAAAAAATTATGTATACAAAACTTATGGTGTTCCTTCGGTCACTTATGAAATGGGGGATGAAACCGATCGCGAGTTGATCAAGAAAATCGCACGGGAAGCTGGAACTGCGATGATGGAAACTCTTTTGGCGTCTGAAGCCGAATAATGACGATACAGGCATGGGTGAGAGCAGTTGTTGCTATCGGAGTGCTTTTTGTTGCGAGTTGCCAGTCAATTGACAGTCGGCCTGCGGGTATTCCTGTAGACATTATCTTGTCTGGTGGAATCGTCTATGATGGGACGGGTTCGGAAGGCCAACAGGTTGAAGTGGTAATTTCCGAAGGAAAAATCACATATATTGGGAAAGCTGAACCCGGACAATTTCGCGCCAATGAAACGATTGATGCGACGGGCCTGATTGTCGCGCCGGGCTTTATTGATCCACATACACACGCAGACAGCGATCTAGACTCTGGAGATATCGAAAGGCGTCGAAATCTACCCTTTGCCTATCAGGGCGTCACTACTGTGGTTGTTGGCAATGATGGCAACGGTAGCAGCAAGATAGCCGAACAGGCGGCACTGGCGGAAAAACGGAAAATCGGAACCAATGTCGCCTATCTGGCGGGTTTTGGTCATTTGCGAAAAACGATCATGGGCGATGATAACAGACCGCCTTCAAAGGCTGAATTTTCAAAGATGAAAAGCATGATTGCCAGTGCAATGTGCGAAGGCGCCTTCGGACTGTCAGCAGGCCTCTACTACACCCCACAAAATTTCGCGACCACCGAAGAGGTTGTTGAACTGACTAAGATAGCCGGTGTGCATGGCGGATATTATGACACCCATTTGCGCGACGAAAGCACTTATAATATCGGTTTGTTCGGGGCGGTTAGCGAGGCGCTTGAAATCGGCAAGCGGTCAGGAGCGGCGGTGCATATTTCTCATATAAAGGCACTGGGTCCAGCGGTCTGGGGGCACAGCGCAAAAATCATCAAGCGTATCGAAAAGGCGCGGGCGTCTGGCCAGAAAATTACTGCGGATCAATATCCCTGGGCGGCTTCCGGAACCCGTATCAGCAATGCCTTGGTTCCCCGCTGGGCACTGGATGGCGGACTAGACGGCTTACGTGAGCGCTTGCGTGACGAGACGACAACGATAAAGATCAAAAGCGAAATGTTGGAGAATCTCGACCGCCGAGGCGGTGCCGACAAATTGCTGATTACCGGCAGTTTGGGAAAGGCCCATGCAACTGTCGGCTCGACGTTGGCGGAAATCGCCAGAGCGAAAAATCTGGACCCGATAGATACCGCCATATCGATCCTGATGTCCGGCGATGCACGTCTTGCCTCATTCAATATGAATGCCGACGACATCAGGACATTTGCTGGTCGTGATTGGGTTGTTACCGGATCTGATGGCAGCACAGGGCATCCACGCAAATATGGGAGCTTTCCAAAGGCATATCGCGACTTTGTCGTGGATGGAAAGCTTATGACCATGGCTCAGTTTATCCATCGCAGCAGCGGACAAACAGCCGATATCATCGGTTTGAAAGATCGCGGATATCTGAAGCCGGGCATGGTGGCCGATATTGTTATTTTTGATCCTAAGCGCTTTGCACCGCATGCCACTTATCAGCAACCGCGCAAACTGAGTACGGGTGTTGCATATCTTCTGATCAATGGAAAAACGCTCATATTTCAAAGTAAACATACTGACGAACTTCCCGGCAAACCGCTTCTGAAGGAAACACGATGTTGAATTTATGGTTCAAAATCCCGCTTTGGCAGCGGGTTGTTGGCGCGCTAATCTTGGGAATTGCAGTTGGCTTGTTCTGGGGGCCGGGTGCAGAAAATATTAAGTGGATTGGGGATCTGTTCATCCGTGCGATCAAAATGCTGATTGTTCCACTGATCTTTTTTTCGCTAGTATCTGGTATTGCAGCGCTTGGCGATCTCAAGAAACTGGGCAATGTTGGCGGGAAAGCGTTGCTGCTTTTTGTCACAACCGCTGCAATTTCGGTGTCGCTGGGACTGACAATGGGAACATTTTTCGAGCCCGGTGTTGGACTTGATATTACGCTTCCAACCGGGGTGGAAGTGCCGCAACCGGCCACTACTTCTCCCACCGAAATGATATTGTCTCTAATTCCCGAAAACCCGGTCATGACGATGGCACAGGGTCAGATATTGCCATTGATCATATTCGCATTGCTGTTCGGGATTGCCTTGTTGATGGCCGGAGAACAGGCGGCCCCACTTGTGCGCGGTGTCGATGCTGGCTCCATCGTGATGCAGAAAATGACCATGCTGGTTATGGAACTCACTCCTTTCGGTGTCTTCGCCCTGATGGCCTGGGTCGCTGGAACATTCGGATTTGAAGCGCTGCTCCCGCTCGCGACAATGGTTGCACTTAACTATGCCGGATGTTTCATCATCATATTGGTGGTCTATCCGATCATTTTGAAAACCATTGCCAAATTGCCTGTCATCGATTTCTTTCGCGGTATAGTTGATGCACAGGCTGTCGCCTTTTCAACGGCTTCCTCCAACGCCGCTCTACCTGTCACGCTACGGTGCGTTCAACGCAACCTTGGCGTATCAAAAAGTGTGGCGAGCTTCACTGTGGCTCTGGGCGCGACGATCAATATGAACGGCACAGCGATGTACCTGGGACTGGTCGCGCTGTTTGGCGCCCAGATATATGGCATTGAACTCACTTGGATGTCCTATGTGTTAATCGCCCTTACCGCAACACTGGGATCGGTAGGTGCAGCGGGTATTCCCGGATCCGGTCTGGTGATGATGAGTCTGGTACTCAGCTCTATTGGCGTTCCGTTGGAAACCATCGCCTTCGTGGCCGGAATCAATCATATCATGGACATGATGCGGACCATGACCAACGTGACCGGCGATGCGACGGTGGCCGTTGCCGTTGGTAGGATGGCCGGAGAAATTGACGTCGAAGAATATGTTTCAGCTGATGACGTCTAGTCCGGTATCAGCATCTCTGCGAGTTGTTCTCCTGACCCCATCGCCATAGTCCAGCCCAGCATCCCATGACCGGTGTTGATCGCCAATCCCGGTATCGGATTGGATATGATGGGAAGTGAATTGGGCGTCATAGGACGCAGACCGGCCCAGAATTTTTCTGCCAGTTCATAGAGCCCTGCATTGGGTAGTGATTGTTTCGCTAGATCGACAAGCACATGACGGCGATGCTCACGTATTACAGGGCTATGGTCACCGAGGTCAGCCAAGCCAGCGACCCGCATTCTGTCTCCAAGGTTGGTGAACACAATCCGCCGTTTCGTATCTGTAATACTGACTTTTGGCGACCCGTTGCCCAGCGGCATTTCGAACGAATACCCTTTCATTGACTCGATCGGCAGAGCCAGCCGCAGCGGTTTCAATAGCATGTTGGAATGTGATGCAGCGCAAATGACAGTTATATCTGACTGCAAATTGCTGCCGTCGGCAAGCTCCACGACCATTTTGTTCCCAATCGGGACTACTTTATTTGCCAATTGTCCAAAGCTGGTTTTAGCGCCGTAATGCTCTCTCAAGAGAGACGACATCTCTCGACAAAACAGAAAGGGATCACCAACTTTTTCGGAAGCGGTGTAAACTGCACCTGATATCTGATCCTTCACTCCTTCTAAGGCCGGTTCCACTTCGACGGTCGCATCGGATGTCAGAATCTGCTGATCATCTTGCATCCCACTTTTTAAGTCTGCTATTTGGGATGCCCGCCGAAGCGCAGATGGACTCCCATATAGATGTAGTTTGCCATTCGTCTCATGGCCGAACTGAATATCATGCCGGTTCAGTAAATCATCCATCGCCCGTTTCGATTTTTTGGCGAGTTTAAGACCGGCCAGAGTGTGCTTATCAAATTTGCTGGAAGTACAGTTAAGCAGAAACCGGCCAAGCCAGCTCGCATATTGCCAGTCAAAGCGGCAATGCAGCCGGAAAGCCGGGTCGCGTGCCAGGGCCAGTCGCGGTAAGTCTTTCAAAGTGGCCGGATTGGCGAGTGCATCTGTGTATCGATAGCTTAGTTGTGCTCCATTGGCATGAGATGTTCCCAATCCAGGGCCGGTTTCGCTATCAATAATGGTTACAGCAACACCGCGCTTGGCCAGCGCATAGGCCGTTGCGATGCCAACAACTCCGGCCCCAACAATAACGGCATTTTTAGGCCTAACCATTTCAATATATGTCCATTTCCACCTTAGAATGGCTGGAAGCTCAGGAAAAACCACTATTGATCTGGCAGCACATCATAGCTGATGGCTATAGCCGACTATCTGCTTCCTACTTTGCATCAGGCTGCGCCGCTTTAACAGAGCTTGCAGAATGTGCGGCAAAAGCCAAAGGTCGGGCCAACAGGAGAATAAGCATGAAATTTTTCGACAAGCTCATGATTTGTGTTTTCACAATCTTTCTTACACAATCCTGTTCCATTTCCGCCAATTCTTCATCCAATACGGTAGCTGTACCGCATGCGTTTCCATCTGGATCACCCGACAATTTGGTGCCGGAAATTAAACAGCTCCGTTCCGTGAATCCGACACACATCCTTTTCGTCGGAAACAGCTATTTCTATTATAATGACAGCCTGCACAATCATGTGCAGCGGATGGTCGTTGCCGCCGGCTTGTCAAAGCGATCTGATCTGTCTTACAAATCCGCTACAATTGGTGGAGCGGCACTGTTCGATCATCCTATTGACCATCTGCTCGATCCGGCAAATTTGCAGGTCGATAAACCGTTCGAAACAGTTATCCTGCAAGGCGGTAGCGCTGCGCCGCTATCAGAGGAGAGGCGTCAGCGCTTTACCCTAACTGCCATAGAATATGCGCGGAAAATCCGACAGGCAGGAGGTGAGCCAGTCCTTTACATGACTCATGCCTACGTCAAGCCACATCGTCGCCACCGACCAGGAATGATCGACGACATTGCTTCTCTCTATATTGAAACCGGGAATGCAATTGATGCGCTGGTTATTCCGGTTGGCCTTGCCTTTGAAGAGGCTTACCGCCGTCGGCCGGATATCCAGCTCCACAAAAATTTCGATGGCAGCCATCCGGATACGCTGGGCAGCTATCTTGCCGCAGCCACCGTTTTCGCGAGCATTTACCGCCGATCGCCCGTGGGCAATACATATGACTATTTCGGAGAAGTGGAACGGGAAGATGCCCTTTTTCTGCAAAATGTTGCGCAGGATATTGTGACCCGTTTTTTTTGGTCGCACAAGGTAAAGTTCTGAAATTGTAACACTGTTAAGCTTGTCGTTTTGAAAATCCAGAATCGTTGATGATTGAGAGAATCTTGTGTCCGCTTTTGATGCAGTGATGCACACCGTCCACTGGATCAAAAGCAGACACAAGAAATAACTGGTTGATCGTTAGTGTCCGCTCTATTGGCGGGTACGAGTTTATAAGGCGCTTCTGAATAGCTGGTGTTCTAAGCCGTTATGTTTTTGATCTGCGTACGGTGTAAATATATGACGGCCGTGCAGGTAAGGCCAAGCACAATTGCCGGTACGGCGGATGGTCCAAGAATGAACAGGTGAGCAATGACTGCGCCCACCATCGTTGCTCCAAGCAGGCCGGCTGCCATGACTTGACGACCGGGAACCCAGAGAAGCACGGCGCCACCGGCTTCAATGAAGCCAGTCAAATAGCGAAACCATTGCCCCACACCGATTGTGTCAAAAGTGCTCACCATCATCTCGACGCCAAAAAGTTTTGCACCACCAGCGGCGAGAAATGCTAAAGTAAGCAGGGCTCGCAAACCAATCGAAACATAGTTCATACATTATTCCTTCAGTTTTGAATTGCATCAAAATTCGCGGCAATAGTGAAATTTATTCGGATTTAAACTCTACCGGCATTTTGATAATCGCGTTGAACCAGATGGAGCGAAGCCACTCAGGCTCACCGGCGGGATGAATGTCGGGAATACGGGTTACGATTTCTTTCAGGAGCGCTCGCAATTGCATCTTGGCGAGACGAGCACCTACGCAAATATGCGGACCGGCACCAAAGGCGAGGTGACGTTTTGCATTGGTGCGCGTGATGTCGAGCCTGTGCGGATCCTCGAACACAGATGGATCGCGGTTCGCGGCCGCATAGGAAAGATAGATCTTGTCGCCCTTTTTCACAGGTTGCCCACCGATTTCGGTGTCTTCCATTGCGGTACGGCAGAAATTCGTAGTGGTACTTGTAAAACGCAGAACCTCATCAATCGCATTGTCAATATGGGCATCGAAATCGCTTCTCAGCAACTCATATTGCTCCGGGTTACGGTTCATTAGATCAATGAAATGGGCCGCGGTGGAACGGGTAGTCTCATGCCCTGCCATGGCGAAAACAAGGAAGAATTGGTTGATCTGCATCGCGTCCAGATTCAATGTCGTATCGTTGACCATAACACTCATCAGGCGGTCATCAGGATTCTGACGTTTTTCCTCTGCAAGCTCTTGCGCGATCTTGAAAAGCCCGATCGTTGGATCAAGCGAGTGGGTCATGCGCGTTTCTGCATCCGCCATCGCGTTGCCATAGTCCGCCACCTCGTCGCGTAACTCCTCCGGGATGCCCATCAGTTCGCAGAATGTGTAAACAGGTAAGCGAGAGGCCACATCGAACACGAATTCGCATTCACCGCGCCCAGCGACCGAGTCAATGATCTCGGCTGCAAGTTTTTCTATCTGCGGTGCCATCTGTTTGAGGGACTTGGGCAGGAAAGGCGGCATAACGACCTTTTTTACGGCACTATGATCGTCAGGTTTCATGACCATAAAATTGGCTCTCTGGCGAATCAGTTCTTCGTCCGTATGGTCCCAGATAACGATGCCGCTTTCATAGGAGCTGAAGCGCTCCTGATCCATCGATACGTCATAAACGTCCTGATACCGGGTAAGCACCCAAAACCCCTTAACGCTGGTCGAGCCGAGCATCTGCGTGTCATAGGCCGGGTTTTCCGGATTCCAGTGCACCGGGTTGGTCTCGCGCCAGTGATCGAATAAATGGTGCGGCGGTCCCTGTTCGGCAGGGAAGATATCGGGATCGATAATATTTTCGGCCAATTTTACTCCAGTCATTTTATTCTCTCCACTTTTCGTTTTCTCTACTAATCCGCTTTTTGTCTTGCTCGTCCCACCAGTCGACGCCGCGAGCGAAGCGCACCACAGCTTCACTGGCAGTTGGGCCGTGTCCAACATCATGCAATGGTGCTGGTATTTCCTGCACGATGTTCGTGAGGCGCCCTCCTGTACAACCTCGTCGTTGATGTATGTGCGCAGGCTTTGCTCGCGTGTATCAACCCTGCTTGCAATGCCGGTCCAACTTTCCAGGTGGTCAGCATCAATGGCGCATTCCACGGCGTTGTTAGCGCGGAAACACCTGACGGATCATAGCGGTCATTGTTGGCGACTTCCTCATGGTCGATGGCGGGATCATGCAGCGTCATCACCCAATCGGCGAAGAAAGATTTGTTCTGCGCGGCCCGGGGGATCGTCCGGTGGATATTCCCCATCAAAAGAGAGCCGTTATCAGCTGTCTCAACCGCCATATCCGTCTCAAGCTTTCCGCCAGCAGATACAGATCCAAGGTCGCTACCGTCGATCGAGGAAGCATTTGGGAAACGGCTGCTAGAAGCGACACGCTTTCCAGCTATCCTGTGATCAAGCAATACCTCCAAGCCAGCGATTACTTTGATGGAATCTGGCATCCTGGCTCCTATGTGGGGAATTACCGAATTCGACGAATCGATAAAACCGATTAAAATCATATTTGACTATAGTCATTTTATTGGCTAGAGACATTTCGTCAAGCATGATTTATTTGGCCGGAGAAAGCCGGTTGCGCACAGTCAATAGATCAAGTCGGCAAAGTGGAGTGGAATCTGCAATGAACACAGCAGCACAAAAACAACTTTCAAAAGCGTCCAATTCGCAAGGGCGAAGGGAGCGCAATAAGGAGCAAAAACGACTACGGATTGTAAGTGCTGCTCGGAACCTGTTCCGGCTTCAGGGATTTGCCGAAACGACGACTCTTCAGATTGCCGAGGCCGCTGATATCGGGACGGGCACACTTTTTCTCTATGCTCGCTCCAAGGAAGACTTGCTGATAATGGTCTTTAAGGATGAAATGATGGCTACAGCGCAAGCCATCTTTGGCCGCCTGACAGCAGGCAGTTCTGCTGTTGATCAAATGATGTCCGTGTTTGAGCAGATGGTCGAATATCATGCGCGTGATCCCGAGCTTTCGCAGGTTCTGCTGAAAGAACTGGTGATGCCCAGTTCAAAAGAGCGGCGTACCGATATTGCCGAATTGATGGACGTCTTATATAATGGCTTGGCAGACATCGCCCGCTCGGAATCCGCTTGCTTATCCAATGATCCGGACCTGACCGCCCGCTCGGCATTCGCACTCTACTATTTTGCATTGTTCAGGTGGATCGGCGGAGGCGTTGATAGCACAAGTTGTCTGATCCTTTTGCGCAAACAGTTACACGCTCTACTCGAAACAGGAGAATGACCGATGATTGAGCCACTCCAGAAGCGATCGGAAAACGGGAAAAACGCTGGGTACATGGTGTATGATACCCAGCAGCCTCACCGCCGAAATTCTTGCCAACAGCGGCTGATTTAGCCGTTTGTGATGCGGCTGTGCTGGGGGCAGTCCGGTAACTTCGGTAGCATGGCTGGCAAACAAGCTCAGCGAGATTGGCATTACAGTTGAGCCAGGCCATACCATTCTTACCGGATCTTTTGTTCGCGCCATGCCGGTCGATACACGCACAGCGTAACCCTATGACGGACTGTATGGCGGAACCCCGGTTGCACTCGGAACAGTTTTTAAAGTCGCCATGGTCGAAGGCCGCAATAGATTCTGCATTCCTATTGCCGGCGGAGAATCTGGTTGGGAGCGGTCCGTTATCACCATCAGTCTAGTTTTTCATTTATACCTTTTAAGATAACTGATATCTATCCAGCATGCGTCTGGACAATTTTGATCTTAATTTGCTGGTGGCATTTGATGTGCTTTTGCAGGAACGCAATGTTACCCGCGCTGCCAGGCGTCTGAATGTGACACAAGCGGCGATGAGTGCCTCATTGAAGCGCTTACGCGAATCCTTTCAGGATGATATTCTCACCCAGCATGGCAAAAAAATGATACCTACTGCGCATGCAATTGCGTTAGCACCTCGGGTTTCGGAAACCATTCTGCATCTTCGCTCTCTAATTTCCAGCGGTAGAGGGTTTGATCCGGCAACCTCGGATCGCCTTTTTCGTATTTCGGCTTCGGATTACATTACAACTGTTTTAATCGTACCGTTCCTGGATGTGCTGCAACGGGAAGCTCCCAATATCAGGCTGGACATATCTTTGCCAAGCCAGGAATCTGCGGAGCAACTTTCAAGTGGTAATCTCGATCTGGTGCTAAGCCCCGAAGAATTTTTACAGCAAGGTCATCCAAGAGAAGTTCTGTTTGAAGAGCGATTTGTGGTTGTAGGTTGGTCGGAAAATCCGATGATGACACGACCATTAACGGCGGAAGAATATTTCAGTAGCGGGCATGTTGCAGTCCAAATTGGTCATCAGAATAGTTTCATTGAGCGTGCTTTGAAATCCTATGAGCGAGAACGGCGCATAGAAATCACCGCTCCGTCTTTCATTCAGGCGCCATGGCTAATACCCGGGACAATGCGACTCGCACTCATGCATGAACGGCTAGCCAAAATCGTTGCACCAGCCGCATCACTGACCATTGCCGAGCCGCCGGTTGATCTGCCGGTGATGCAGGAAATGATGCAGTTTCACGCAAGCCGGGAACAGGATGAAGCTGTTATTTGGCTTCGTCGCAGGCTGAAGCAGCTCGGCCAAAACCCGGAATCGGTTTAGCGCACGCGTCTAAAGCAAGTGATTTCAGTGACTTCTATCCATAAATAGAATTTATGATAAACGACATAAACAATTAGTTTTCGCAATCAGTGAAATTGATTATCACTATTAGCGAAAGTGATTTTAGTGATTTGAGAGTGTGGTTTATTGACGGAACCCGACAAGCAGCGGCCAACACGTTGCGGGGTTTTGAAGTTTTAGGGAGGAAAGTAATGAAGTTCCATATAGATAAATCGTCTGCGTCCAAAGCGGCGCTATCAGTCGCTCTGGTTTCGGCAATGTTTGCATCACCAGCAGCGGCTCAGGGTTCCGACAACGCGCAAGAGGCAGAGCAGTCTGGCGGGCTTGGTGTGATTGTCGTTACGGCGCAACGCAAGGAGGAAACTCTTCAGGATGCGGCCATTCCTATCAATGCGGCAACCGGTGAAGAACTTGTCCAAGCAGGCGTTGCAGATGCGACCGCACTGAACAAAATTGCGCCCGCACTTTATGTCACTTCCGGGGGTGGTGCCAATGCCGGTTATTTTGTGCGCGGGGTCGGTAATTTCACGAACAATGGTTACACAAACCCGGCCATCGCCTTCAACCTGGATGGCGTTTATGTTGGTCGACCTTCGTCAACAATCGCATCGTTTCTGGATGTGGCGGTCGTTGAAGTTCTTAAAGGGCCGCAGGGCACCTTGTATGGTCGCAATTCAACCGGCGGTGCAATTAACGTCATTCCGACCAAGCCAAAGCTCGGTGAGTTTAGCGGCTATGTGTCAGGTGGATATGGCAATTACGATGCCTTCAATATCTCCGCTGCGGTAAATGTTCCGATCTCTGACGCTGGCGCACTTCGGTTTGCTGCCGCAGTCAATGAGCATGATGGGTATAATCGCGATGGCACGCAAGATGCCAAGGATCTCGCCTTCCGAGGCCAGTTCTATGCCGAGCCAAGCGACAATTTCAATATCCGCTTTTCCGTTGACTATTCTACTCAGAAAGGCATTGGCACTGGGACCACCATCCTTGGAAACTATATTTTTACCCCGCCGTTTGTTCCGGGTGTAAACGACCTGCCGGTTCCTGGCTGGAGGTTCAACCCTGCACCGACCAATGTGTCGGCACCTTCCACAGGTTTGCATACGCCAGAGTCTATAGCGTTCACCAGCAATGTTGCTGCCGCGCCGCTTTTCACGCCTTATGTCGGTTTTGTATATCCTTCGCGCGATGATAATTACCTTGGGGTCAATGCCGAGATGAATTTTGATCTTGGCGGAGTCGATTTGGTGGTTATCCCCGCCTATCGACGCTCAAAGCTGGACAATCAATTTAACGGTCCTCCGTTTAAAGCGGCGATCAACAAAGACACTGCAGAGCAGTGGAGCGTTGAAGCTCGGCTGTCGGGTTCAACAGGTCCGGTCGACTGGATTGTCGGCAGCTTCTATTTTGATGAACGGGTGAAAGGCCAGAACTCCTTCAACCAGTTTAGTACGATAGGGGTTAACAGCTTTGACTCGCAGGCAGAATCTCTGGCTTTCTTTGGACGTGCCACCTTTAACATCACTGATGAGTTAAGGCTTGTTGGCGGTATCCGTTACACCGACGAAAATCGTTCGATAAATGCCAAGGCTTTCGCAGTGGCGGGCGTGTGTCTGGAAGAACCTGTTGGTCGGGCGCCATTCTGTCCGCAGGTTCCGACTTTGCCTGTAGGCTTGACGCTGCAAGATTCGCTTGGCGCAATTGATCCGTCTTTGTTCCCGATACCGGGAAGGAACCCGGCCCAAAACTTTAATCCGAATGGGCCGGACGGCGTTGGACAGGTTTTTCCTTATGGGCCATTTAACGTCTTTGCGCCGGCCCAGTTTGGACCTGGCGCAATCATCGCAATCACACCCAACACCATTCAACGGTCTGGCGGTGATAGCGAGGTTACATATCGAGCTGCGATCGAATATGATATCACACCGGATAATCTACTTTATGCCAGTTTCGAAAACGGGTTCCGCTCCGGCGGTTTCAACCTGTCCCGCGGAAATGAGGAATATGCGCCGGAATTTATCGACGCCTTTACCATTGGCTCGAAAAACCGCTTCTTTGACAATCGGTTCGAGCTTAATGCCGAGCTATTCTACTGGAAATATAAAGGACAACAGCTGGCTGCCCTTGGTGTCGACATTGACGGCAACAACTCATTCTTTACTCGCAATGTCGGCAAGTCATCAGTGAAAGGTGCGGAAATCGATTTTCAATTTCTTGCCACAGAAACGACAAAATTCCGCGGCGGAGTGCAGTATCTTGATGCAACCTACGACAATTATTTGTTCAATCAGACAGATTTGTCAGATGCCACTGACCCACCAAACTTCCTGAGGCCGGTCACTACCTGTAATACCACGCAGATTTTGACGCCGCGTCGTTCCTTTAATGTTGATTGTTCCGGCAAACAGGCGCTCAACTCGCCCAAATGGACCGCCAATCTTGGTATTGAGCAGACTGTAGAATTCGGAGACTTGAGGCTGGTTGGTACATTCGATGGCCGCTATCGAGGGAGCCGCGAGGTTGGCTTCAACTACGTTCCATCAGGCCGGATTGGAGACGATATTACACTGGACGCATCGCTTACGCTCGGGGATATTGATGATCGTTGGACGATAACCGGGTATATCCGTAATCTAACCAACGAAGGTGTGCCGACAACGGTGCAAGTTGGTTCCGGTAGTATTGTCGGCGCTGTCTTTGAGCCACCACGGACATATGGCGTACGTGCTAGATTTAACTTCTAAAAGGAAATTGGAGATGCGCCCAATTATATCACTTTCGGTTGGGGCGTTGTTATTGGCGTCATCGTCGGCCTCTGCTCAAACTGATCAATCCAGTTCAGTTCAAGAAGCAGTTGCCGATGCTGACGGCACATGGATAACTTTGGGCACGCGGGGTGGTCCCGTAACGATCCCGACGCGTTCGCAGCCGGCTAACTTGCTCGTGTTCAATGGCAAGAGATATCTTGTTGATGTAGGTGACGGATCTGCTGGCCAGCTTTCCAAGGCAAATATGCAAACCGCGATGCTGGATGGCGTGTTTATCAGCCATTTGCATTTTGACCATACCGGCGGTTTAGCGGCAATTCTGGGTCTGAGATTTCAGACGAACGCTCCGCAAGACCTGACCATCTTCGGGCCACCTGGAACGCAGGACTTGGTCGATGGCCTTCTGGACTCGATGACGCCGGGTGCGACGGCCAATTACGGCGTGCCGGGCGCTCCGGCCAAAGATCACCGGGCCGGCATCAAGGTGGTTGAATTGCGCGACGGTGCAAAAATGGAATTGGGTGGAATGAAGCTGTCGGTGCGGAGCAACACGCATTACAGCTTTGCACCGGGCAGCGATTTGGCAAAACGTTTTCAAGCCTTGTCCTACAGATTTGACATGCCTGGGCGGTCAATCGTCTATACAGGCGACACCGGCCCCAGCAAAGCAGTGGAAGAATTGGCGATGGATGCCGATCTGTTGGTTGCTGAGATGATGGATGTGCCACTTATTGTTGCTGCCGTTCTTCGCAATAATCCCAATATGCCTGCGCCAGCCGCCAAGGCAATGGAAGCGCATCTGACCAAACATCACCTGCTTCCCAAGGATGTAGGGGAAATGGCTGCGCGAGCAGGGGTGAAGGCTGTTGTCGTTACTCATTTTGCAGGCGCTGAGCCTGACAGTCCCAAGTTCTTTGAATATCTGAAGACAATTGCAGATCATTACCAAGGGCCGGTGGTTATTGCCAATGATATGGATAGGTATTGAGCTATGAATAATTTGAATATTCTTGTCATTGGCGGCGGTATTGGCGGGCTAACAGCTGCAATTGCCTTGCGTCAGAAAGGCCACAAGGTCGCAGTCATTGAGAAGGACCCTGACTGGTCGGTCTACGGTGTCGGCATTATTCAGCAATCCAATGTTCTTCGTGCCATGGCCGAATTGGACTTGCTAGACGATTATCTTTCTGCCGGTGTCCCGTTTGACAATGTCGCCATCCATATGCCGGACGGGACAAAGGTTGCAGAGATTCCATCACCTCGGTTGGTGGAGGGATATCCGGCCAATGTGGGGATAGGCCGGCCAGCCTTGCATAAAGTATTGGGTGACCGTACCAAAAGTGAAGGCGCGGATGTAAGGCTTGGCGTAGTTGCCAATTCAATTGACGATTTGGGCGATAAAGTTCGCGTCAGTTTCTCTGATGGGAAAACTGAAGAATTTGATATCGTTATTGGTGCGGATGGTGTGTATTCGGACACGCGTCAAAAAATTATGCCTGATGCACCGAAGCCAGAATTCACCGGGCAAGCTGTCTGGCGCTATAATTTTCCGCGTCCTGCCGATCTGAATGCTCTGCACGCTTATAACGGCCCTACCGGCGTTGGACTTGTTCCGATCAGTAACGAGCTGATGTATATGTATGTGACGACGCCCGAGCCGGATAAACCAAATTATCCCATAGAGGGCATTGCCGCGACGATGCGCGAAAAACTAGCCGGCACTGCGCCGCAAATTCAGGAAATGGCTGAGCAAATTACTGATGACGAAGGTGTCGTATACCGGCCGATGGACCAAATGATGCTTTATGACAATTGGCATGCTGGCGGCGTCGTTTTGCTGGGTGATGCCGTTCACGCAACGACGCCGCATCTGGGCCAAGGTGCAGGCATGGCCATCGAAGACAGCATCGTGCTGGCCGATGAGCTCACCAATCACGAAACAGTTGAGGCTGCCTTTAAGGCATATCGTGACCGGCGTTTCGAGCGCTGCCGATACATTGTCGAGAAGTCTCTCGCCATTTGTTTCGGGCAGATCGGCAAGGGCCCGCTACTCGATTCCGGAGAAGCGACAGCTGAAATGATGGGCATTGTTTCACAGCCTATATAAAATTTGATTTGAGGAAGAAAAATGAGCCGAGTAACCGAAATTCGATATGTCGGATACGGCGTCGAAGACTTCGATACCGAACGCAAATTCTATAGCGAAGACTGGGGTCTGGTCGAGGTTGAATCGACCGATGATATGGCCTGGTTTAAAACCCATGGTCATGACGAGCATCATGTTGTGCGTCTGCACAAATCCGATTCTAATTGCGTAGAAGTGATTGCGCTTGCGGCGGACAGTCGGGCCGATGTTGATGTGCTCCATGACAAAGTTGCTGACGCCGGTTGTAAGGTAATACATCAGCCGCGCGATCTTGATGCGCCCGGCGGCGGCTATGGTTTCCGTTTCTTTTCTGCCGATGGCTTGCCGCTGGAAATTTCATCAGATGTTGCCCGCGGCGAACAGCGTCAAATGAAACGCTGGGAGGGCATGCCGGTCAAAATCAGCCATATCGTTTTGCACTCGCTCGATCATCAGGCGATGGTGAAATTCTTTACTGATGTGCTGGGTTTCAAGGTGAGCGACTGGCTTGGTGATTTCATGTGTTTCCTGCGCTGCAATGAAGCTCATCATCGCATTGCTCTGTTGCCTGGCCCACCCTGTCTGAACCACGTCGCATATGATATGCTGACAGTGGACGACATGATGCGAGGGGCAAGCCGACTAAGAAAACGCGATATCGATATCAGATGGGGACCGGGGCGGCATACCGCTGGCAATAATACATTCAGCTATTTTTGTACGCCCGCAGGGTTTGCAGTCGAATATACATCCGAACTGGAGGATGTTGATTTCGAAAACCACAAGGCCGAGGTGCACGAGCCGGGTCCGCAGATAATGGACCAATGGGGTATCGGTATCGGTGGCCCACAGACCATGCCCAAAGCCGAGCCTGATCCATGCCTTTTCCAGCCGGCGGAGCATTAGACCATGGCGTTGTTCGAATTCTTCCCCAACTATATCTGGAATCTCTCGGTCGCGATTGCGATGGAAAGCGGTGGCCAAATCGGTGAAATCATCGATATGTGCCAGCCAATCAAAGATGCTGCCGATAGCGGTGCCGATGCAGGTGTGCCGCAGTTTATGAAGCAGTGGGCGGCAATGGGCGAGAAATTGCTGGAACTCGCTGCCGAGGATGAAGCCAAAGGCCGCAATTTCTCTGCCTCCAACAAAATGGAGCGCGCGTCTCTCTATTTGTTCACGGCAGAGCGGATGCAGGGCCATGGCCATCCTGGCCGTATGGAAACTTTTATAAAAGCACGTGATATTTTTGATCGCTCGTCACAACTCGGTAAACTCAATCGCGAACGGGTAGAAATTCCGCTCGACGCGGGTACGATGCCAGCGATATGGACAAAAGCACCCGGCGACGGGCGCAAGCCAGTTGTGGTGTTTTGCAACGGCCTCGATAGCAACAAGGAACTGCTGTACTGGACGCGCCTACCTGAAGAACTCGCGCGGCGCGGTATTTCGACGCTTTGCGTGGACCAACCCGGAACAGGCGAAGCTCTAAGATTGCAACATCTTCCCGTAGATCCACATTCGGAAAGCTGGGCTTCCAAAGCCGTCGATTGGCTGGAAACGCAGGACAATGTTGATGCATCCAAAATCGGGATGACTGGTATCTCGTTAGGCGGACATTTTGCACCGCGTGCAGTTGCCTATGAACCGCGCTTCGCCAGCGGCGCAGTGTGGGGGGCGAACCATAATTGGCGCGAAGTCCAGGACAAGCGGATGGAGCGCGAAGGCGAAAACCCTGTTCCGCATTACTGGGCGCACGTGCATTGGGCATTCGGGGCGAAGGATCAGGAAGATTTCCTCGAAAAATCAAGCAACATGAACCTCAATGGCCATATGGACCGGATCAAGGTTCCGTTCCTTGTTACGCACGGTTCCAACGACCGGCAGATCAGTGTTGAATATGCCCATGATCTATATGATCAGCTCGTCAATAGCCCGCGCCGGGAGAAAGTAATTTTTACTGCGCGTGAAGGTGGAGTCGAACATGTCGGTGCGGACAATATGGCGTATGGCCGGGATCTGCTATCCGATTGGTTCGCTGAAACTCTAGGCGGGCGGGATAGCCAAATTTAACTGAATGAATCGGCCGATTGACAAAGAATAGGGAGCGAATATGAACCAGGCTGCGATAGACCACGCGGGCACCAATTGCGGCAACACACGGCACGGCATCGTTATTCTTTTGGCTTCGACCATGCCGATCATGGCAATTGTTTCACTCATACCGGTCTTGCCGCTTTTGATGAAGGAATTCGCCGGTGTTAGCGGCAGCCAATTTCTCGTCCCGATGGCGCTTACCATTCCGGCGTTGTGCGTTGCGCTTTTCTCTCCCTTGGCTGGCTGGTTATCCGATAGGGTGGGGCGGAAACATCTGCTGGTTGCCGCTCTGGTTCTTTATGCCGGTTTTGGTATCATTCCATGGTTTCTCGATAATCTTTTTCAGATCATCGCTGCACGCGTTGGGCTCGGCATCATGGAAGCCGTCATCATGACCGTAGCAACGGTATTGATCGGGGATTATTTCGCCGGTGCGCGCCGCGAGAAATGGATTGCGCTCCAGGTTGGCTTTGGCAGCATTGCTGCCATTATCCTGATCGCGGTTGGCGGTGGACTGGGTGAAATATTCGGATCACGCGGCCCCTTTCTGCTCTATATCTTGGCACTGCCGATTGCGCTTGTGGCGGCGATCATATTATTCGAGCCAACCGTCAAATCAACTGCTTCAGATACCGCAAAAGCGGGGTTCCCGTTGAAGGCGGTGCTGCCGCTAGTATTGACGACGATCGGTGTCGGGATTGTATTCTATACAGTGATCGTCCAGTTGGGGTCTATTCTCGGGCTATCTGGAGAAGTCTCTCCGGCGACCATTGGTTTGATCGGCGCAATTACTAATATTTCAATGGCTGTGGGTTCAGCTCTCTTCAACAAGTTCAAACAAAATGTTGGACCACGCATTCTTATCGTAGGACTGGTCATTGCTGCCATCGGCTATGCAGGGATAAGCGTTTCGACAAGTCTGGTTGCACTGGCTGCATTTTCCGTCGTGGCTTGTATTGCCAGCGGATTGCTGTTGCCCAATATGCTGACCTGGACGATGAACAGTTTGCCCCCTCAAATGCGCGGGCGGGGCATGGGTATGTGGACCGGTGCCTTCTTCCTTGGACAATTTGTCGCACCGCTCGTCACCGCAAGCATCGTTCCTGTCACTGGCGGATTTGCACAGACGTTCATGGCCTATTCCGTCGTCATCGCGGTTGGAGCTGTAATTGCAGTGCTTATTTCACGGCGGCGTATTGCGGTTAGTCCGGAATGACGGCATGCGATATCCCTTCTCTGGATATCGATCCGTTTAACGAGGCATTTCTTGCCGACCCCTATGCACATCATGATGTTTTAAGGGATGCTGGTCCGGTGGTTTGGCTCGAACCTCTGGGCGTCTATGCCATGGCGCGTTTTACGGAAGTGCAACCCGCGCTGCGAGATCATGAAACATTCTGTTCCTCGCGCGGGGTTGGGTTGGCCGATTTTTCAAAGGAAGAACCGTTCCGCCCGCCGTCTTTGTTACTAGAGACTGACCCTCCACTGCATGATCGAACGCGAGCAATCGTCAACAAGATTGTATCCATGAATGCATTGAAGGAGTTACGCCCGGTCTGGCAGGAAAAAGCAGATGCGCTGATTGCATCCTTGGCCAGAAAGAGAAGCTTTGATGCCGTGCCCGATTTGTCGGAAGCTTTTCCGATGATGGTCTTTCCCGACACAATTGGGCTGCCTGACGAAGGACGCGAACATTTGATAGACTATGCGACTATCGTGTTTAACGCCTTTGGACCGCGCAATCGTGTTTTTGAAGAAGGGAATGCCGGTAAGGAAGCGGCGATCGAATGGGTTGGCGAAGTTTGCAAGCGCAAGAATTTGAAAACCGGCGGCTGGGGCATGGCCTTGTATGAAGCAGCGGATCGCGGTGAATGCACCGAGGACGAAGCCGAACGATTGGTGCGGTCATTTCTGTCTGCTGGCGTCGATACAACCGTCAATGGTCTAGGACATATGGTGCTCGCGCTGGCGAAATATCCCGAAGAGTTTCAAAAACTTCGCGAAAACCCGAAACTGGCGCTGCGTGCTTTCGAAGAAAGCCTGCGGTGGGACTCAACCGTGCAAACCTTCTTTCGAACGGCCTCAAAAGATACCGAGGTTGCCGGAATCAAGATTCCCGAGGGATCAAAGGTTCTGCTGTTTCTCGCGTCGGCTAATCGCGATCCGCGTAAATGGGATGATCCCCTTGAATTCCGGATTGAACGCAATGTTAGTGGCCATGTCGGTTTCGGCTTTGGCATCCACCAGTGCCTGGGCCAGATGGTCGCGCGTCTCGAAGGCGAGTTAATCGGCGATGCACTGGCCCGACAGGTTTCCTCTATTCACCTGACCGGACAACCGCAGCGGCGCCTTAACAATACGCTCCATGCGCTGGGTTCATTGCCAGTTGAAATGGAAGCGGCATGACCGAAACAAAACCTGTTCTCTATTTTGCACCGGCCACTTGTGCACGGGTTACACTAACGGCGCTGGAGGAGATCGGGCAGCCATTCGAAACCAAACTGATCGCATTTATGGCGGGAGAGCATCGTTCAGAGGAATATCTGGCGATCAATCCTTCCGGTAAGGTTCCTGCGCTGCAAACCGAGGCGGGTGTGTTGACGCAAAATGGGGCGATATTACTCTATCTTGCGCGAACTTTTCCAGACGCGAATCTGCTGCCGCTATCCGGTGATTCTCTGATTGAAGCATCAGTCGTGTCGGCGTTGTTCCGCATGTCGAGTGATCTGCACCCTCTGGTGACGCGCTTTGTCCTTCCGGGCATGATGCTGTCGGATCCATCTGCTGCTCCGCATGTGCGAGCGAAAGCCAAAGAGGTGCTCAAACTGCAACTGGCGCCGATTGAAGCGCAATTGGCCACTCAAGATTGGGTGTTGGGAGAGCGCTGGTCGATCCTTGATGCCTATCTGGCTTGGATATGGTTCCGCATTACCGGAGCGGGGTTCGACGGTGCCGCTTTCCCCGAAATTGCCTCTCACTACGAACGCGCCAACGAGCGCCCATCTGCAAAGGCGGCTCTTGAGCATGAAGCGCGCGCGCAGAAAGAACTCGCGGCACGCGGTCTTGCCTTTGTGCCGCCAAAGCCCAAACAGTAATCTGTACAAAAGGAATTGAAACTATGAGCGAGAAACCAATTCGGCGCGTTGTCACCGGTCATAATGCCAAAGGTGAGGCGATCATCCAAGAGGATGGTGTCGTTCCTCGCATACAGAGGATCGGCGGAGACACTGGGCCGATGTTCTACGAGGTTTGGAATACGCGTGCCACACCTGCCCCGATTGATCCGGATTCTGGAGAACCGCCGGAAGACGGCATTATTCTTGCCCCGCCGGCCAATGGCACCAGAATCCGGGTTCTGGACATTCCGCCAGATGACGAGAGTTTTGAGGAGATGACTCCGGAGCAAGCGAAAGCGCATTTTGCGGAGATCGGAGCCGCTGATGCTTCCTCTTTCGAGGGAGCGGAATCGCGCCACGCCCATATGCATCGGACCGAAACGATTGATTATGGGATCGTTCTCGAAGGCGAGCTTGTTCTGATCATGGATGAAGGCGAAGCGACCGTCGGGGCGGGTGATATCATCGTTCAGCGCGGCACAAACCATGGCTGGTCCAATCGCTCCGACAAAAATTGCCGGATTGCTTTCATTCTGATTGATGGAACATATTCAGAAGATCTGCAGAGCTGATATGCGACTGGCGATCACGGGAGCAGCCGGTTTTGTTGGTCGCGCGGTCGCTAAGCATCTGAGTGACTTGGACTTTGCGGGGTCAGTCCGGTTGATCGATCGGGAGATTTCCTTTCCGACCGGATTTGAACCCATGGAATTGGATCTCGCAGATACCGGCGCGGTGGACCGCGTGCTGGATTGCGTAGATCGGGTGTTGCACCTAGCAGCGCTGCCCGGGGGTGCTGCACAATCGGATCCAGCGCTGTCACAGAAGGTCAATCTGGATGTGTCGTTGGATTTTTTGAGCCGGATGCAGGGCCGACGTTTGATCTATGCAAGTTCCATTGCGGTTTTCGGCGATCAATTCCCCGCAGCGGTTGATGATAATACAGCCGTACACCCCACATCGGTTTACGGAACGCACAAAAGGATGGTGGAGCTGGCCTTTGCAGATGCCGTGCGTCGTCAGGCGGCAACTGGCGTGGCTTTGCGGCTTCCTGGAATTGTTGCGAGGCCCAGCTCGGCAGAAGGTTTCGGGTCGGCATTCCTCAGCGATGTTTTTCATGCGGTTCGCGGCAGTCATCCCTATACCGTGCCCACCGAACCGGAAGCCGTCAGTTGGTTGATGTCCGTGAAAACCTGCGCTGCCAATCTGGTTCATGCTCTGCTGTCCGATTTTTCCGAAGCAGAGGCAATCACGCTTCCAGCTCTTCCAGTTTCGATGGAAAATTTGGTCCGGTCAGCGGCCCGCTATGGCGATAGCAGCAAAGTCTACTACCAGAAAAATACCAACATTCAGAAGATATTCGCATCCCATCCACCGTTAGAAACAACTCGGGCCGATTCACTGGGCTTTGTCAGTGATCTGACGCTCGACGCACTCGTAGATAATGGGTTTGCCGATGCCTGATTTGACTCAGCTATACGGACTTGACGGGCGAACAGCTCTTATCACTGGACCGACAAAGGGGATTGGCCTTGCGACGGCACGCTTGTTTCATGCAGCCGGTGCCAAGCTGGTTCTTGCAGATGTTGATGGATCCGCCTGCAAGAGTCTGGCGGCGGAACTGGACGCACTAGCGGTGCCGACCGACGTGCGTGATCCGGATGCGCTTGTGAAACTTGCTGAGAAAGCAGGGCCGGTCGATGTGCTGGTTTGCAATGCCGGTATTCCCGGACCGGTCGCACCGATGCACGAGGTGTCTGATGATCAGCGTCTTGATCTGTTTGCAACCAATATGGAGCATCCTTTAAGGCTAAGCGGTTTTATTGCGCCTGCTATGGCGCAGCGAGGGAAGGGCAGTATCATCCTGCTCTCCAGCATCGCCGGGTTGCGAGGCAATGCGCGCTTGGGATTATATGGGATGACAAAGGCTGCCTTGGCGCAATTGGCGCGCAACCTGGCGGTGGAGTGGGGGCCGTCGGGTGTGCGCGCCAACGCGATTGCGCCTGGTTTGATCGAAACCGAATGGGCCAAGGCCATTTTGACAGATCCTGCTGCTGCGGAACGTCGGCTGGGCATGACGCCGCTGCGACGGGCTGGGATGCCTGAAGAGATTGCAGCAACCGCTTTATTCCTGGCCAGCGACGCTGCAGGTTTCATAACAGGACAGACAATTGTCGCTGACGGCGGCACAACAATTAGTGATGGAAATTGAGGAAAAATTCATGAAATTGGCAACGTTGAATAATCAAACCGCAGATGGTCAACTGGTGGTGGTATCAGCGGATGGGAAACAATTCCTTCCGGTTGATGGTCCGGTAACAAATTTGCTTGCTGCTTTGGGTGACTGGCCATCGGTTCAGTCAAACCTTGCCAAAACTTTTGACCGGTTCGCTTCCGGTGAGGGACAAGTGCTGGTGGCCAGTGATTGCGCAGCTCCGATGCCACGCAGCTGGCAGTGGCTCGATGGGTCTGCATTTTCGACCCACGGAGATCTCATGCAGGTCGCATTTGGTCAGGATCCCATCGATACTGATCGGCCGCTTATGTATCAGGGTGTGTCGGACAAGTTTTTCGGCCCGACTGAAGACGTGCCATTTCCTACTCCCGAACATGGAATCGATTTTGAGGGAGAGTTTGGTGTGATTGTAGATCATGTCCCAATGGGAACTTCTGCAGAAGATGCGATGAAGCACATCAAACTTATTGTCCAAATCAACGACTGGTCCTTGCGCGCGATTGCCCCAATAGAAATGGCAACAGGCTTTGGCTGGGTGCAGGCAAAGCCGGCCTGTTCCATGGCACCTATTGCGGTGACCCCCGATGAACTGGGTGAAGGCTGGAAAGACGGCCGCGTTTGTCTTGATCTGGAAATTGACTGGAATGGAGAACGTTTTGGCGCTGCAAATGGTGCGGCAATGGATTTTGGTTTCCATGAACTGATTGCTCACGCGGCATTAACCCGCGACCTGGTTGCGGGAACGATTATCGGCTCGGGAACAGTCTCCAACCCTAACTATGCAGACGTCGGGTCAAGTTGTATTTCCGAGGTTCGCGCTATCGAGATGATCCGTGACAAGGGGCCCGCGACCACAGGTTTTATGGGTTTCGGTGACAGAATTCGTATGGAAGGACGCGGCGTTGATGGCTCATCGCCATTTGGTGTGATCGATCAGAAAGTTGTTCAATCCTAACCGTGCTTTAAACAGGCAGACCAACATAATTTTCGGCAATCGATGCTGCGCTGTCTTTCAGCGCAGCATCGATTGAAGTCCGACCAGCGACGCCGTTTTCAGCACGTAACTCATCAGGCGGATTCAAATCGAAAACCTGCGCTTGTGATCGCCAGCCAGTTTCGCGCGCGAAGGTCCGGCCCGCTCCGCCAAATTCAATCAGAGACACAGGATTATCCTTGTGTTCGAGTGTAGGCACCTTCCGCGAAACCGCCTAATCGAAGGCATCTTCTTGCTACAAAATTTTGATAATTCATCCTGTTTTAGAAATCTCTTTCAAGCCCGTCAGAAACTTTTCCTGCATTGCCGTTGGTCGCCATTCCGTGCGTGTGGTAACACCGATGCTTCGGGTATATCCTTCCGGAATATCGGCAATTTTGACAAGCCAGCCAGCTTCCAGTTCCACAGCAACCTGATCGGGCGATAGCAGGGTGAGAAAATCGCTTTCTATCAGGATTTGACGGATAGTAATCACAGACCCGCATTCTATCGGCACTTGCGGGAGGGGAACCGACAATTTGTCAAACATGGCATCCCATCCAGCGCGCAACGGTGTTCCCGAAGTTGGAATAATCCAGGGATATTGTGCAAGATTCTCAAGGGATTTTTCGCAGGACACGGCTGGATGGCCTTTGCGGCCAATGACCGCTGGCCGATCGTCGAACAATGGCAGTTGCACAACATCAGGTCCAGGGGATGGCTCTCGCATTGCACCGATCATCAAGTCGATGTCGCCATCGCGCAAAGGTTCGATCAATTCATGAAATGCGCCTTCAATGATATTGATCGCGACATTGGGGTGATCTCGATGAAATGCAGCGACCGCAGCTGGCAATACACGGGCACGCGACAAGGGCATGGCTCCGATTGTGATCAGGCTCGTTTCGTGCCCCAGCAGAGCGGCAAGTTCGCTCAATCCCGCTTCAAGCTCTGCACGTGCCAGTCGAAAGCGCCGCGCAGTGCGCCTGCCATGTTCTGTGAGCGAAACACCTTTTCCGCGCCGCTCGACCAGCTTGCGCTTAAGCGCCAAGGCCAAATCACCTACCGCCCGATGCAAGGATGGTTGAGCAAGTCCGGTAGCATTTGAAGCGGCAGCATAACTTCCCGCATCCGCCAATGCGATTAATGCGCGCAGCTGCGTCATCGTCACGCGCGGTGAGATGATATGGGCCAGTGCGGTTTCTATTCTGGGAACAAATATGCGCCCGGCCTCAGTCGCAACCATGCCATTGGTTCTCCGTTCAAATAGCGGCTGGCCAAGCATTGTTTCCAGTTTTGCAAGCCCTTGGGTAATCGCAGGTTGACTGATATGGATGGCCTGTGCGGCAGCAGAAATGCTACCCAAACGGCCTATAGCTGACGCGGCCCGCAGATGGCGAAGGTTGAGGTCAGAAATCTTCATCATCTATTGGATTAGCATGTTCTTATGGCTGATGCATAGTTCCGACTTGCTTGTCTATGCGTAAACTTAGTTATCTTTTATCGCACAAAGGGACTTTATTATGGCCAATATCGTTGTTCAGAATCTTGAGCGCGGTGACCATATCTGCGGCGTCAGATGACAAATGGATAGTGCATGTCGCAATCCATTTGATGTTCCGCCGGGCAATGTTTTGGCTTGTTACCGAAAAGCCAATATCTTGACTTCGCGTGGAAATGATCCGCGTAGCAAGACGCCTTCTTCCAGATTGGTTCCAGTGGAGCTGTTCAAATAACCCTGAGCTGCCGCATCACGCTACGCTCTCTGTATCCGCTCGTTTCACCTGTTTATGTTCGTCTTCGACCAGGCCGCGTTTCCAATAGCTTGAAATATAGAGCTGTTCCGGCCCGAATTGCTGTTCGACGCGCAGATATTGGCGTAACAGCTTCATGGCTTCGAACTCGCAGGCTACCCACGCATAGGCCAATTCGGAAATTGCAGGTATTTTGCGAGCAGCGTCAGATAGCAATGATGGATTGGCGCCGAGGTCGGCTTCAACAATCCATAGAACTTTTATACCGGCCGGTTTGGCAATATCTTGCTTGTCATCAATATCGCGGATCAGGATGATTGCATTTCCTGTTGCATTATCCGGCAAAGCTTCCAGATTGACGGAAATTGCCGGCAGAGCAGTCATATCGCCGACCAACAAAAATGGTCCAGGCCCATCCGGCAAGGGTTTGGCTGCACCCGGACCACCAACCTTTATGGAATCTCCCATTTGCGCGTTAATCGCCCAACTCGTTGCCGGACCAGATTCCTCTTCAGACCCATGCAAAGCGAAATCGACAACTATGCCAGCCTGCGATTGGTTGCGGATGGTATAGGTTCTTACAATGCGTTTGCCGTCTTCCGGAACCGGGGGCATGATTTTGATATAGCCACCGTTCTGGTCGCGCGGAAAGCTAGTCATTCCGTCACCGCCTAGTGTGATCCGGTGCATGTTAGGAGTAACGCGAATGCTATCAATAACTGTCAATATGCGTGGTTCTGGTCGTGGCATCGGTTTTCCAATCAAAAGGTTTTAAGTTGGTCTTGTTTGGTAGAAATCAAAACACGACGACAGAGCGGATACTTTCACCGGCATGCATTAGATCAAAGCCCTTGTTGATTTCATCCAAGGACAATGTGTGTGTAATCATCGGATCGATTTCGATTTTGCCATTCACATACCAGTCGACGATTTTTGGGACATCGGTTCTCCCTCTCGCACCGCCAAAAGCCGTCCCCTTCCAGACGCGGCCAGTGACCAGCTGGAATGGTCGTGTTGCGATTTCCTTACCCGCCTCGGCAACGCCAATGATGATACTCTCGCCCCAGCCGCGATGACAAGCCTCCAGGGCTTGCCGCATGACGTCGGTATTGCCTGTGCAGTCAAAGGTATAATCAGCACCGCCATCGGTCAGCGCGACCAGATGCTCGACAATATCGCCATCTACTTTTGCAGGATTGACGAAATGGGTCATGCCGAACCTCTTGCCCCATTCTTCACGATCATCATTGATATCCACACCGATAATCTTGTCCGCGCCGACCATACGTGCACCTTGCAGTACATTGAGACCAATACCGCCAAGACCAAATACAATGACATTGGAACCAGGCTCCACTTTGGCCGTATTTGTAACCGCACCCACACCCGTGGTGACGCCGCAACCGACGTAGCAACTCTTGTCAAAAGGCGCGTCGGTACGAATTTTGGCGACTGCAATTTCGGGCAGCACAATGAAATTCGAGAATGTGGAACATCCCATATAGTGGAATATTGTCTCACCCTTATAGGACATCCGGCTGGTTCCATCAGGCATCAGTCCCTGCCCCTGTGTCGCGCGAATGGCAGTACAAAGGTTTGTTTTACCCGACAGGCAGCTTTTACATTGTCGGCATTCGGGGGTGTAAAGCGGGATCACATGATCGTCGGGAGAAACCGATGTAACCCCCGCTCCGACTTCCCTCACAATACCGGCGCCTTCATGGCCCAGCACCGACGGAAATTTTCCTTCACTGTCCAAGCCGTCAAGCGTATATGCATCAGTATGGCATATTCCAGTTGCCATTATCTCAACCAGAACTTCGCCCGCTTGCGGTCCTTCCAAATCAAGCTCCACAATCTCAAGAGGTCTCTTCGCTTCAAAAGCAACGGCAGCACGAGTTTTCATATTTGTAACAATCCAGATTCTTGAACTAATAGGTATAAATTTGTGTGACTTTTATAAAGACGCACCGGGCGGCAATCGAATCCCTTTCGCTTCGACTGCAGCCTGCTCGCGCTTTAACAATCGCTGAAAACTAGGGCGCGCGCGAACCCTTTTGGCATGATCCAAAAGTGCGGGATTGCCGGAGAGGTCGAAACCACCCGACGCCGCCGTGTCGTAGTTCCAATAGAGATAGGTATCGACAATCGACCATTTGTCGCCAAACCACCAATCACCCTGCGCCAGTCGCTCGTCGATTGCCTTAACAATCGGTTGCATCAATTCCATGCCCTTGGCCAACACGCCAGCGGGATCTCCGTCGGTCATTCTGATCGGCATTCTAATCGACCGAACCACAGGATGCACAGTCGCAGAGCACCAGATCAAATCTGAAATACTGCGTGCACGGAACAATTGGTCATCACTTTGCGGCAACAATCCAGCATCAGGATATTGATTGATCAGATAAAGCAATATTGCACTATTCTCCGTGATTGATTGTCCATCGACCACCAATGCAGGTATTTTTCCTCGCGGATTAACGGCGAGAAATTCAGGTGATCTTTGATCGCCCTTTGACAAATCGAGCACTTGATCCTCATATTCCAGACCAATTTCTTCCAACGCATTCAGCGTCACCCGCGAACAGGCTCCCGGCATATGATATAGTTTCATGATATTCTCCGGTGTGTTGAAATGCGATGACGATTGGGTGGAGCAGGTAATATTGCTGCCAACTCTGTCATTGTTGTTTCATCGAAATATCACGCCCATCATTTTTTGGAGAATCGATAATTACGATAATAAGTATCGCCCTTTTCGATAATTCAAACTGAAAGCGTCGTTTTATGGAGATCGCATGCGGATCAAGTTGCGACAATTTGATACAATATTGCCAGAAATTGAGACAAAACTGCGACAATTATTAGGTAAGAGCGCCACGAAATAAAATTACTCAAACCGTCAACTACGGTTTGACGAAAACCCTTTTCAGACCAACCTTGTAAGAGAAAAATCATGAACAAAGTCAAAACTCGAAATTTCCTTATCCTCGTCCACCTTTATCTGGCAGCATTTCTCGCGCCATCCTTTCTCTTGGTTGGCGCCACGGGTTCACTCTATCTTTTGGATGCTGACAGGCCGGTCCAGGAAACACCGATAGAACTAGCCAAAGACGTCGCCCTCAATCCCAACAGCCCTAGCATTAAAGCAGATGTGGAAAAGGTTCTCAGCGAAAGCGGCGTCCCGCTGGAATTTGAATATATCCGAAGTCGCGGAAACTCTTTCATGACGCGTCCGACAACTCGGACTTACGCGCAATTCGAGAAAACTGAGAATGGTTGGACCGCAACGTTAAGAGAACCGGGAATGCTGTATTCGCTCATTGAGCTACACAAAGGCCACGGACCAACAGCATTTCGTTATTTTCAGATATTGGCCGGGATAGCGCTGCTCTTGGTGGTCATCGGCGGGTTAATCGTGGGCTTACTGTCCAAGGCATATCGCGGAAAAACGATTGTAGCGTCGCTCGCGGGTACCGGAATTTTTGCGGTAGTTGCCTTTATCGCCTGAACTTTCGGCTGCCTATGAATAGACTTCATATGGACCATGACGCAAAACGGTTTTAGATGATTGCGGTTCGCGGCTAGTATCCGGCGATGATTTTCCGCCTGCCACCTTGGCCGGGCGAAATCCGAAAGCAATGGAGCGCAATTTGACATACCCTTTCGAACCAGGCCCAACGATGGTGCATAACCGCTGGTATATTGCCGCATTCAGTGATGAAATCACTCGCGAACCAATGGAACGAACCATTTTGGGCAAGCCCGTTGTTTTCTACCGCACTGAAGCGGGCAGCGCTGTTGCAATGTACGGAATGTGCCCCCATCGGTATTTTCCGTTGGCGCAAGGCAAGTTGGATGGTGATGCAATTGTATGCGGCTATCATGGCTTCAAATTCGATTTTGACGGGAAATGTATTGAAGTGCCTTCACAGGGCACAGGTACAGGATTCTGCCAGCCATCATATCGGATCGAAGAACGTGGATCACTGTGCTGGATTTGGATGGGTGATTCCGATGTCTGTGACACCGCTTTAATCCCACCCTATGAAGATTTTTGCCTCGATCAGCCAGGATGGTATGATAGCTCCTACAATTATTGCCACATCAAAGGTCGGACACAGTTGCTTGTCGATAATCTGCTGGACCTGACGCATTTGCCCTATGTTCACCATCATATTAAGGGTGCTGAAGGGATGAAGGATCCGAAGCTGCGCGATGAAGAGCGAAACGGGTTTTTCAATCTTATTCGTGAAATGCCGCTTCGCTGGAATCCGTTTCATGAGATGATTTACGGTAAAGACGCGCAGTTTGAAGGCGAGGCTTGGGTTGAAAACACATCTGCCTTTTATGGTCCGGAACTCATTAGAACCGGACTGGGAACTATCCAGTCTATTGACGGCGACACCAATGTGCCGCCCGAGCTGGGAACCCTTCACATATTGCATGGGATAACGCCGGAAACTGAGAATTCAGTGCATTACTTCGGATTTTCCACGCGTGATTTCCGTCAGGGCGACAAGAGTCTGGACGAGTTTCAGTTACATTCGGACGTGAAAATTCGCGGGCAAGACAAAGCTGCAATTGAGGCTGTTGAAGCGCGGTTAGACAAGTCGGCGGAATTTCAGCAGGAACTTCTCGTCAAATCTGACACCGGGGCAGTCAAGGTCCGAAAAATGATTCAGGCAATGATCGACGCCGAAGCTAGTCAAAACGCGTGAGCGAAGAAATCACCACCTGCGGGCATCAGTTAAAGCCGGTTCCGGTCGAAAAACGCGGGAAACATTTGGTCGTGGATATCCACGCCCATCTGAATGTGGCGTCAGCTGATGCCATGATCCGGGCCGAAATTCCAAATCCACCTAGTCCGATGGCCTTCATGTCGCCTGCATCGATGAAGGTGAACGGCGAGATGTTCGGAGAGATTGGCAAAAAATTGAACGGTGTCGATGACCGCATTGCTGATATGGATCGGCTAGGTGTGGACATGCAGGCGATCAGCCCGTCGCCCGGGCAATATTATTATTTTGCACCACCAGAATTAGGCCGTAGCGCTTCACAGACAATCAATGATGGAATTGCTGACGCTGTTGGCGAGCATCCGGACCGATTGACAGGTCTGGGCACGGTTCCGCTTCAGAATACTGAGATGGCGGTTGCCGAATTACGGCGTTGTGTGAGTGAACTAGGATTACGCGGTGTTGAGATTGGAACCTATGTTGATGGAGAGGAGATAGCTTCTGAGCGCCTCCGCCCATTTTTTGCTGCTGCTGAAGAATTGGGGGTGTTGGTCTTTATACACCCGCTTGGCTTCTCTCACGGTGAGCGGTTGGCCGAGCATTACCTCGATAATATCATCGGTAACCCAATTGAATCGTCAATTGCGTTGAGCCACCTCATTTTCGGCGGTGTACTAGATGCCTATCCAGGTCTGAAGCTTTGCGTGGCGCATGGCGGCGGATATTTGCCCGGCTATTGGGGCCGAATGGACCACGCTTACCGAGCGCGTGAAGATTGTCGGCAACATATTTCCCGCGAACCTTCCAGCTATCTTAGGCAAGTCTGGCTGGACACATTGGTGTTTGATCAGGATCAACTGGATTTCCTTGTCAAAACGCATGGTGCGGACAAATTATGCATGGGAACGGATTATCCATTTGATATGGCAGAACCCAATCCGGTGCCATTCCACGAGAAATTAGATGACGCTGATAAAGCGCGCATAATGGGCTTGAATGCTGCGGATCTTCTCAGCCTTAAACCCGCTTAACTTTTAGAGACAAGGTTTAATTCCTTGACCGTATAAGAAAATGAGAGGTGACGTTAATATGACTTTCTTGAAAAACGCTTGGTACCCGGCGGCATGGAATGAAAAGCTGGCCGAAGACCCGTTGGCAATCAGGATTCTGGATGATCCAATTGTTCTGTTTCGTGAAAGTACAGGCAAAGTTTGCGCTCTCTACGACGCCTGTCCGCATCGCTTCGCACCGCTCAGCTTGGGTAAGGTGAAAGATGGAGCAGTTGTTTGCGGATATCATGGGCTGGAATTTGATGGCACCGGAAATTGCATCCGTAATCCCCATGGAAAAGGAACGATCCCCAAAGCTTTGGGCGTACGCGCATATCCAACCGCAGAGCGATACGGCATGATCTGGGTTTGGGCTGGCGAGGCTGATCTCGCCGATGAAGATTTGTTACCTTCATTTCCCATTATGGACGATGAAAATTTCTCATGGGTGTTTGGAGAACTGGAAGTTTCGGCAAATTACGAGCTAGTGATCGATAATCTCCTTGATTTGACCCATGTCGAATTCCTGCACCCTCTTCTTGCATCTGAGGGCGGTTCGCAGCGGACCACATTCAGATCAGAGCATGACGGCGATACTGTTAGCGCCTTCTACGAAACGAAAGATGAAGCGATTACAGGCCTGTTCCAGCTGCTTTGGGAAAACGAGGAGAAGACTGCCACTATAAGAGCGGACATGCATTGGCAGCCGCCAACTTATTTCGAGCTGGAAACTTCAATGGGCGTGCACGCAGAATTTGATGAAAATGATGCGCGCGTCCCGGTTCTTCATCTCCTGACTCCGCAGAGCGAAGACAGCACCCGATATTTTTGGGCCGCTGGACGTAATCGTGCGCATGGAAATGAGGAGGTTGCCGGAATGCTGCATTTCGGAATTCAGGCAGCGTTCGTCAATGAAGATGAGCCTATGATAAAGGCAGTTCGTAGCCGAATGTCATCGAATGATCTATTCGCCCACAAGCCCGCTTTGCTGCCGTGGGACGAAGCCGGTGTGCGTGCACGCCGAGTGCTTGCCAAACTGATCGCTGCCGAACAAAAAGGTAAATGATAATCTCGCAATATTTACACTAGTCAGGAGAGAATGTCCTAATCTTAAAGAGTTTGGGCGATTTCCTTTAAACGCCCGACAACCCAACGGACCGCTTCATCATTCGCGTTTTTGGCAGACCATTGGGCTACTTCGCGGACGGTTGGAAATTCGAACGGCAGTTCAAAAACATTGATGGGAAGGGTATCGCTGATTTGGTTGGCAAGATGCCGATGGATCGTGGCAATGCGATTGGTCTTGATAACAAATCTCGGCACAGAGGCGAAGCTGGGTGCGTAGGTCTTTATGTTTCGATTGATACCGATCCGGCGTAAGGCGGTTTCATCGAAACCACGTGCATTATGGTTTAAACGGACCGAGACATGACCCAGCTGTTCATATAATTCACTGGTCAATTCGTCCTTTATGTGCAGGTTTCCCTTCCAGCTGATGACGACGAAGTCCTCATCGTACAAATGTTCACTGGGTAGATTGGCATCGACCAGATAATCCAGTGCAATAATTATATCCGTTTGGCCGCGTTGAAGCATAGCTAAAGGATCTTCCGTCAGAGGAAGCACCGTAAAGCGCATATTTGGCGCCTCCTTGGAAAAGCGTCCCAACGCCTCCGTCAGTAAGACATGTGCGACAACATCAATCGATGCAATGGAAATGGCTCTTTCCGACACTGCAGGATCGAACTCATCCGGCGTCAATATGGTCTCACGGATGAGCGCAAGCGCTTCTTTCACTGGCTGTACTAAAGTTTCGCCGCGCGGGGTACACGCCATTGTTCGCCCCGAGGGCACGAGCAAATCATCCTCGAAAAATTCGCGTAATCTGCTTAATGCGGCACTGGCACCCGACTGGCTCAGGTGAAGCCGTTCAGCAGCAAGTGAGACGCTTTGCTCCTCAAGCAAGGCATCCAGAACCACTAGCAGATTAAGGTCAAGCTTTTCAAAACGCATAACGATGGAGTTCTAGCACCCAAGCTGCAATGCGACAATAACGAAGCGCGCCTATGCTGTACGGAGGCTAAGTTCCCTTTATCGGTGCTACCATTCGGTAATGAAAGGACCGTATGTTGGCTGTCTTCCACCCGTTTCCTCTGCAATGACATTGTTAACCTGTCGGCCGAGATAGGTGATTTCACTTTCTACGACGTCGCCCGGACGCATCCATCTGTTACCATGTGCCGCACCATTGCCGGGAGGCGAACCGGTGAGCAAAAGATCGCCGGGTGTAAGTCTGATCCGTTCAGATGCATAAGACAAAACCTTTTCAGGTGGGAAGATCATATCGCTAATCGGCCAATCCTGCATAGTCTTGCCGCTCAGCTTAAGCTTGATTTGTACCTTGCTACGGTCAACAAATTCCTTGGGCACGGCAAACGGACCCAATGGTTTGAAATTGGGTTGATGCTTGCTGACCCAATCAAACATAAAGCGTACGTCTATCCGTCGGAATTCATCCACGGTGCCAATGTCGTTGCACATTACGTAGGCAGCAATAACATCGTCGGTCTCTTCGGGTTTCAGATAGCGGCCGGTGTTTTTTGTGATCGCGCCAAACTCAAGCTCCCAATCGGGATGTTCGCCGATTAATGGCAGAGGAATATCGTCATTTGCGCCACAAAGGGATGAATGCAGGCCGGTCCAGAAAAACGGCATTCCCTCTTTTGCGCGCCTATCTACTTCAGCAAGATTACGCGCATAAAAGGACTCATCGCTTTCGCCAGGCTCGCGTTTTTCCTGATTGAACTTGTTGTGCGTCATCATCTCGGCGACATGCGCGCGATAGTTCGATCCGGTACATATCATATTGGGATGCGCGACAACCGGTAGTGGCCTGAGATCTTCGTATCGCAATTCAGGCTTACCTTTTTTGGCCGCCAGATCATTTAGTCCGTCAACCGCACGATCCCAATCAGCAAAAATCGCATGGGTGTCATAATAGTCTTCGGAGAGATCGAAAACAGTGCCGTCGGGCAGAACAAGGCCTGGAAATTGCTTTCCATCTGCGGCTTCATACGTTCCTACTCCAAAGCTGCCTTCGGCGAGTCCAGTCGCTTCATTAAAATGGGTCATCGAATTTTTCCTTTTATATTTAGTTATATTTGTGCTCGCGGCCTATTGCCGTGTCACCGCAATGACATCCTTGAAAGGATGCCATCCCGGTCAATGAAATGATGTTTGAGCGCTGCTGAGATATGCATCGCCAGCAGAATGGACATAAGCCATCCGCCATATGCGTGAAAATCATGTGCTGTGCCTGCAGATGCCATATTGACCGACACAGGCAGGAACGGAATGTCGAACAGACCCGCTTCAATCGGGTGGCGTTTGGGAAAGGCGGATGCCATCCACCAGCCCGACAGGGGTATGATCAACAAGAGGGCGTAGAGCAATCCATGGACGAGGCGTGATGCGAACTGCCAAACCGGTGCTACCGAAGAGGGAAGTGCAGGTGCCTTGTGTGTCAGACGCCAAACAATCCGCACCAGAGTCAGCACCAATATGGTAATACCCAGAACCTTGTGGACCGCTATTGCTGTATCGCCAAGCGCCGTTTCTACCTTGGAACCGAACACCCCGAGCGAGATTTGCACAATAATGAAGGTCGCAATGACCCAATGCAGCCAGATGGCGACGCTTGTATAGCGCGGAGATGTTGATGTATTCAAAGACGAATCTTCCATTCTAATCGGCAAAATATGCTTCGGGCGGTTCAGAGCTCCAGGCATCCATTTCATGCTTGGAAATATCGTGATGCCCGGTCTGGTGGCCGCTGTTGAGAAGATCAGTGTCGGTAAAGGTCTCGAACCTGTATCTGTCGGGATCGAACCAAGTGTCAAAAACATGGCAACCCAATGGATGTCGGCCGATGCCCCAGTTTAGTTCCCAGCCTCGTGCCAACAACCAACGATGCGCGCGTGCTTGAGCTTCATAATCCTGTGCTTCAAAGGATATATGATGAAGATCGGTCTTATCCGATTGCGCGAGAAAAACCGAATGATGGTCGACCCATTCTTCGCCGCGGTCTATCCTTAGAAAAGCGACGACCGTTTGTTCCGGATCGTGAGGAACGTGCATGGCATCGCTAACCCTGAGCCCAAGCGTCTTTTGAAACCATTCCGCGCTCGTCTTGTAGTCTTTCACATACAAGCCTAAATGGCCCAATCGATAGAGGTTGGCAGGGCCGAGCGGACGGGCGCTCTGCGGTTCCGCGAAGCGCGTGCGCAATGCTGGTGTGTTGAGCCGGAGTTCCGGAAGAACCTCTTGCGGCGTATCGCCTTCGATGCCGAAGACCAGATCAACTTTCAAGCCTTCCGAGTTGGTTAAAGTTACGCCCAGACCGCCGCCCGGTGTATCAAGTTCACGCACTGCGCTGGCGCCATGTTGTTTCACGGCATCTTCCAGATCGCTTTCGCTGTCGACTAGAAAGCCCAAAGCGCTAAAGCCACGTTCTCCGCTCTCTGCCTTGTAGCACCAGGCATCACCGCCGCCGGTTTGCATCACAAAATGATCATCGCTTCTTTCCACCGTCCGGAGGCCAAAGTCCTCGGCAAACTGGTGTGTCTTTTCGATGTCGGGTACGGTGAAAGAAACATGGTGAAGGGATCGAATGGGCATTTTAAACTCTATATCTGCTTTGCCGCACATCAAAGTGCTGCGTTGAAATTAGCCAGTAAATTCAACGCATAGCTTCTGGAATGCAAATTGTTGTCCAAAATAGCAGCTATTTTGCGAAACGATTGCTGCGTGTTTCAAAGAACATTTTACTGCGGCAAAAGAGAGAGAAACGGTCATTGCGCCCAAGGCGAGACCAACTTCGGATGCCCGGCCTGGAGAGCCATCGCTAACTCACAGATCTTAACAACAGGCGGTTTGTGGTTCCTTCGTTCCAGACCAGATAGCTCGCTAAGCTGGTCTTGTATTAGATCGCCCTTTCTTGAGTTTGATCTAGTTTCCAGGGGTTCCACAATATCCACCGCGAGCGCCCTTTTTGTACAGGCAAGATGGAAGACCGAAAACGCTCCCATTCGGGTCGGCGCACTGATTGGGTTTGCACAGTGGTGCACTGCTGCGATTACTCGGACGGCTTGGCTTGCTTGCACAATTCCGGCCCGTTAGTACCATGGTAACCGCACACCCCTGACAGGCTTGTTGGGTTTTTTTCATCTGAATGAGGTATTTTTCTCCAGTCCAGCTTCTCACGTTCAGTCGTTGAGTATAGCTACTCGTGTTTTTTTGTCCTCCAGCGTATCGCCGGGCGTCGCCTTCATAGACAAAAGCATTAAAACGAAAGTTTCCGCTGGGAATAATGCTTAGCGTATAATCCCCTTTTCCCAGAACCAGTTCCTGGTGAAAAAAACTTGGATCACGCGGAGCATGATATGTTGTCCAGCTTTCCCGCATGCCATTGCTACACGACATGATGACCGATCCGTTGATTTTTCCACCTGACACAACCTTGCGCGCATCTGACTTGTCAAAGCCGACCACGGCAAGGGTCCCGCAAGCAATTGTGGCGGCGGTCAATATTGCTAATTTTCTCATTGTCTGTTCCTTTTCGATGATCGAAAATATGTTGCTATTTAACGGATTGTCGCACGCCAGATGCCTGTCGGAGCGGCTCCACCACAGGTTGCTGTTCCAGATCCCCGAGTTGGTCGACCATTGGTCACATCGCGCCGAGCATAGGTTCCACCGAGTGTGAGAGGACAGCCGGTTGCTGTTCCAGCTACTGGAGAGACATTTATCGCACGCCCATTCAATGTCACAGTTACTTGACCTTGCGAAGGCGCACTGCCGCCAGAAGTTGGTCGAAGGTAGAAGTTCCACAAGCTTGTCGATGCACAACTCTGACGGCGTAGCTCAAAATTATAGTAAGCCGCTCCAATTTGGACCGAACCCTGCCAGTTGGATCCGCGAGCATCGCAGGGCAATGCCATTGCCGGAGTGGAAACAAAATAACTGCCAATAGCTGCCGCAATCAAAAATCTTTTCTTCATCAATGCCTCCTCAAAGATTCAAACTTGAAGCCCTCAATTTGTAAAACCCGGTAAAGTCCGATATTACTGGCTAAGGGAGAAGAATATGCAGCCCGCTCGAGAGGCGCTATTCGCATATGTGCGTATTTGAATTGCAAGTTACTTCCAGGAAGTTGAATATAACGAAGGGGATATCTGGATTGAGCGAGCTAACTATCCTGATTGCTGAAGATGAAGCACTGGTCCGACAGGGAGTTGTTGCGTTGATCGGCGATGAGGTCGGCAGCATCACCGAATGTGCCAATGGTGATGAAGCGATGCAATTGCTCAAGAACGAAAGGTTCGACATCGCACTTCTCGACATCGGATTGCCCCGACGAACGGGCATTGACATATTGACCGAGATACGCCGCCGCCAAATGGAAACCAAAGTGATCATTTTAACCGGCGACACGAACAACTATGCGCCTGCAACAATTTATGAGGCCGGAGCTGATGCTTTCCTCTACAAAACCGCCGACGCCGAAAACTTTCTTGAAGTTTTCAGGGCAGTTGCAACAGGAAGGCCGGTTGCGTCCGGGAGATCAAATGAAGGCCGCAATGCACAAACTGTTGCAGAATTAAGAGAAACGCTGACGCCTCGAGAGTTGCAGATTGTAAAACTGATTGTCGAAGGGGCGAGCAACCGCGACGTTGCCGGTTCCCTGTTTATCAGCGAACATACTGTGCGGAAGCACCGTGAACATATCAATCAGAAGCTGGATGTTCATTCACCGGCGTCGCTGGCTGCATTTGCGATTAAGGCCTCGCTTGTTTGAACTTCTCGATGCCCGGATGGCAGGTCATGCAGATATTGCCCCAGCTTTCCGGTATCAATCGGTTTTGACAAAAGAGAAAGTCCGTGCGCTTTGATCTTCTCCAGAATTTCCGGTTCGGTTGCACCAGTTATGATCACGGCATTCAAATCCGGAACATAGCCACGCAGTGTTTTAATAACCTCCAGACCGTTGTCGCCAAATAGATGATAATCAACTATGGTCAGGTCAGGAGCAAAACCCTTCTCGATCTTGGCGAGGGCTTGCTTTCTGTTCTTTGCAATTGTCACACGACAACCCCAGGATTCTAATAACGCTTTCATGGCTTCCAGCACTTCGGCTTCATCATCAATAGCCAGGATTCTCGTGCCCGGTGCCGGTTGTAGCTGTGATTTTGTAACAGTTTTGTTTTCCACAATTTTGAATCCCGCTGGCGCCGTCGGAATTTCGAGGGCAAAAACGGTACCTTCACCAAGAACTGAATTGACCGACACTTCCCCGCCTAGCGACCGGGTGAAACTCTTGACGACGTAAAGTCCGAGTCCATATCCGCCATGACCCGCATCCCGATCATCCAGACTGACATAGGATTCAAATATCCTGTCTATATCATCCTTGGCTATTCCGCCGCCATCATCACGAACTTCTATTACCCAGTTGGCTTCATGACGAACGGCTGAAATTGCGACCGTGGATTTCGCGGCCTTCATTGCGTTTTCGACCAGATTATTCAAAATCCTTTGCAGCATTCCTCCGTCTGTAACGATTTGTCCCGGGTCAACGGTATAGTTGAAATCAATTCCTCGCTTTTCTGCCTGGATTTCAAAGCTGTCACCAACACTGCCAACGATGGAACTCAGATCCAACGGCGACCAGTTGGGAGTTTTCTGATTTGTTTCTGCGCGCGCACTGTCAAGGGTGTCTTGCAAAAGATCCCCCATGTTGCGGATGGAATCATCCTGCTTGTCGAGCAGCTTTGACGCCGCTGGATTGCCTATTTTGTTTCGCAGAGCCGAGTTGAACATGGCAAGAGCGTGCAGGGGCTGGCGCAAATCATGACTGGCCGCGGCGATGAATTGGGCTTGGTCCTGGGCGCTGTTCTCTGCCTTCGCAGCGGCGGATTTGAATGCTCGGGTTCGATCGAGAACCTGTTTTTCCAGATCTAGGTTCAGTTCTTCCAATGCAACCGATGTGTCGCGCGCATTTTGAAACGTTGTCTGAAGGCGAAGAAGCAATGCATAGGAATAACCAATACCCAGGATCAATATGCCGAATGGTGTCAGGTCAAATCCTGTGCCGTTATCGGTATAAATTACTGCATCATTGACCGCAGTGCCAAGAAAAACCATGTTTGAGATGAGAATGATGCCGGCGCCCGGTTGCTTAGATAGCATGGCTTTGGTTGTGAAAACCATGCTGTAAAGAATGACAAACACGTTCATTCCGATCGAGAAATCTCTCAAATGTGTATAAAAACCTTCGGGTGTGAGCAGAACCATCGCGGTCAGTAGCAAGTTTACGCCAATAATGCTGACGGTGAAACGCTCTGGAAAATATCCGGAAAAGGCTGAACGGAAAAACAGGATATAAGCCGCAGGCGCAGCAAACAGGCTGGCATAGGGGAAGCGTAAATCGGACCAATAGGCCGCATCGGCAAAATAGATATGAAAATAGGGAATAACGCCGGATATGCGGAAAACCATGATGAAGCATAACAGGCTGAACCAGAGATGTACTGGCCCCTGTTCACGGTGATTGCGGTCTGCAAGGTAAAAGATCAGGTGGAAGATTCCAATCGCCAGCAAGATGCCGAACACCAGCGCGTAATAGAGCGACAGAAAGCCAAGCGTCCGAAAAAGCTGCTGTGAATCCCATATTGTTGGCGGATGACCGGGGCCACCAAATGCGTGGGTAAAGTTGGAAACCTGCAGAACCAACTCGCTCTGTCCGGGGTAGGCCGGAAAGATACGTGATGTATAATGGGACCGGTGCTTGCCCGGCTGATCGGACACGGTGCCGTTCGATCCAATCGGGATCCCGTTTGAGAAAAGTTTCCAGGCGGAGTGCGGTGATATTTGATGAAAAGAGAGTTCTTTTTCATACGTCGGCAAATTTAGCTTTGCGCGAAATGTTGCGACGCCATAGGATCCGTTCATTGCCGGGTTGTCGACATTGTTCCACCGTCCGGGAATACGAAAAAGGTCACCTTCATAGTGAGCGTCAAAATCTCTCGGTGCGATCAACTTACCCCAGATTACCTGCCATTCGCCCGATAGTTTCAACGGCTCGCTATTTGCATAGTCCCAATCCTTGTTGACCAAAACACCGTCCTTAATCTCGGTCTGCGCAAATAATGGTATGCTGGAGGCAAATAGCGATAACCCAAACACGATGGAGATTAAGATGCTCTGCCGAATCAGGTAACTGAGTAGAGACAACCGAAACCGGTTCACAAAGATATGCAACTGCGCCATTTCCAAGAGGCATAACGATTTTCGGCCCAATGTGCCAATACGTGCTTATTCGTATTAAGCTATCATAGCGGGAAAACCCGATCGCAAAGTTGATTGTCAGGACAGCTTTTACTGGAAACTTTGCAAAGGATTGATAGGCTATTTTCACACGATGGGAAATCAAGCCAATGAAAGCTAGCAGGCGTCCAAAGCAGGCGCGTTCCAGGGATACTTATGAAAAGCTTGTTGCAATGGCGCAAGAGGTGCTGGAGGAAGTGGGTATTGAGGGTTTTAATTCAAACCTGATCGTTGAACGTCTGGGTATGACGCCGCCAGCGTTTTATCGCTATTTCCCAAATAAATACGCGCTTTTGACTGAACTGGGCGAGCGCCTAATGGCTGTACAAAATGAGTTGATTGAAAATTTTGAGGTGCGAACTGATGGCACAAAAAAGCAATTTATTGAAGACGTTTCCGGCATAACTAGAGCGACCGTTGAAGTGACCCGTCAGTTTAGAGGCGGCTATGCGCTATTGGTGTCTTTGCGTGCGATCCCTGAGCTGCGCCCCGTCCGTTTGAACTCACATGAAAAGATGGCCAAAATCAACGCCGAAAACATGCGGAAAATGGGGTTTGCAGACAAGGAAGACATTCTGATTTCGAAATCCCGAATGTTGATTGAAATTGGCTATGGGGCAATGGAATTGTTGTTTGAAACTGGATTTAAGAATGAGCAAATAATTATCGAAAGTGTCGCCAAGGCCCATGCCGGAATATTAGGATTGAATGATTAAGACAATTCAATATCTTAAATCGCTAAAGCGGATAATCTGCCTCTTCTCGATTTGCTCGCCGAACATCTCGTCCAGGCGCTTGTTCAGGAGCTGCTTGTCGGGATCCATCACCACACGAACTCTCAGGAAGCCGTCAATTTGCAATAGATTTTGCAATATCGTTGCCAGGATTCAATCACCTTCTCCGTTTGATGATCAAATGGAAACTGGCTTAATCGCGCCGCGAGATTGCGTCCCGCAAGCGCCGAAGCCGCTTCGTTTCCACTCACCAGAAATGTATTGAGTGAGATAAATATCTGCGCCCGAAAAGAAGGCCGTGCATTAGATCTTAATCTTGTTTGGCCGCTTCCTGCGATAGCCAAAGACTTAATAAGGTGCCCCCAGTTTTTGATTCTTCAATGGTCAATATACCATTTAACACCTCGGCGCGTTGATGCATAAATTCCAGGCCCTTGCTTCCGTTGCTCTCGGTCGAGCTGAAACCGATGCCATCATCGGCGAGGCATATTAGAACACCGATTTTGTTTCGAACAAAACTCGGTTTGCAAGACAAACTAATAGAACTGGCGTTGGCATGTTGCAGCACATTGCTAGTTGCCTCTTGCAACAAACGAAGCAGGTGAAGACTATGTCCAGCATCCATCCAATCAAGTGGCGGGCAGTCTTCGACGTTCCAGATGCTCTCGATACCTGCTTGTTTAAGTTCCGGTTCCATCCGGTGACGAAAATTGGCGAGTAGGGTGATCACATCACCTTCGATCGGAGCAAGTGAGTCTACCGTGATTTTGAGATCGCTAATCGCTGTTTGAAGTGTCTTGATGGTTGATGCCGGATCTTTGCGACGGCGCGCAACAGCAAGCGCTGTCACCAGACTTGAGCCGATACCGTCATGCATTTCTCGCATTAAACGCTCTCGTTCCATTTCGAGAGCCCGTTCGACCTCCATCTGTCGCCGAGCTTGCTGACTAGCGGCCAGTGCATTCGCGGCTTCATTAACACTTTTTTCCAAATGAAGGTTTGTCTCCTCAACAAGGCTAAGGGCTCTTAGAAAACGTCGAGCCAGCGATAGCATAAACACTAGAAACAGGAAAAAGCCGATATATGGTTGAAAATGAAAACCAGCACCATTCCACCAGTTAACATCAGGGATGCGACCAATATCATGAACGCCAGTCAGGGTCGCAAGAGACAGGAGAATAAGCAACAGCCAGCTCTCTGAAGATCGGTGTTCCCAGGCATGGCGAATCAAGATCAACAAGAACGATCCAAATAAGGTCACTGTCATCAAGCTGATCACCATGTTGTTGCGATCTAGAGACGAGAGCAAAAATCGCGATATGCTCAGCAATAGTCCAATACCAAGCATTGTGAAGATGATGGCTTTGCGGCGGCAGAGCTTTAAAAATTCCGCGCAAAATGCCAAGGTAACAGCCACTGCGAAATAGATAGAATAGTAGGTGATTTGTTGAAACAGTTGAGATTCAATTGGGACCGTTTCGGCAAAAAAATGATAATTTCGGGTGAACCAGAATAAGCCGGTGAGTGAGAGCCATAGAAGTTCCATTTCCTGTCTGCGGCTAAACCACATGATAAACACAAAAGCTGAAAGCAACAGCATGATCCAGTTCAGCGTTTTGGGCGCATCTATCCTCAAAAAATATTGGCTTTCAAAATGCGGACCCAAAGCATTATGATCGCCAATAGCAATGGTGCCTATACCCAGAGCGTGGTTCCGTTCAGATTCAGCGCGAATTTCGATCTCGTTTAGCCCCGGTTTGATAAGAGAAATCGGGACCGGGATTAGATAAGGATGGTTCCATCCAAGCATGACATCACCGTCATCGGAATAATTTCGAAAGATATTCGCGCCATTAATGGAAACCGAAATTCGTTCACGATTATTCTCGGTGAATATCGAAATGCTGTCACTGGTGACAGCCTTGCCCTGAAACCGGACTCTGGCCCGAACAGACAAATTCCCTTTTTGTATTTTTCGGGCCTCGTCTGATAACCAGAGAGCCGGTAACGCGCGTTGCTTCCAGTGAACATTGCGACTCTCACTATTTTCAGAAAAAGAGATATCTGCATCTGGAAAACTGATAATATTTCCAGAGGTTGTTGCTTCTGTTTTCAACAGATTGTTGGATACTATATTCTGTGCGTTGGCCGGTTCAGCCAAAGCCAAAACCCCGATCAACGCAAGAAACCAAAAAATGCCAATAGATAGCTTGTTAACCACCCAATATTCCGCGACTTGATGCTTCGAATACCGCTTCAGCACGAGAATTTACTTCAAGCTTACGGTATATATGTTTGACATATGTTGCCACCGTATGCGCTGAAATATTCATGATGCCTGCGGATTCAGAATATGAAAATCCGCGAGCCAAGAGGTTCAGTGTTTCCAACTCCCGATTAGACAAAGGTTCTTCCATTTGTTCTGAGGGCAGGGGGTTAGGCTGTAACTGTTTGAGCACTAGCCTAGCGATTATTGGGTTTATTGGCGATCCGCCGGCTCGAATTTCCCGGATCCCATCGATACAGTTTTGAAGTGGCTGATCTTTCAATAAATAGCCGCGCGCGCCGGCCCTAATGGCGTTTAAAACTTTCTGATGATCGGCAAACATGGTGAGCACCATGATGTCGATTTCATTCTGCCTTTCGGATGCCATTTTGATCAGACCGGTTCCATCGCCATCGGGCAATCCAAGGTCACATACCAGAACATCAAACCCCCCATTGGCAACAAGCTTTTGTCCCGATGCGAAATTGGTTGCGGAATCGACAAGCTCCATATCTTCAGCAGCAACTATTGCAGCGCAAATGTCTGCGAGAACAGGTGGGTCATCCTCCACAACGGCAACTTTTGAGTATCCGGGTCGCATAAATATCTCCCAAGTGGCTCAGTTATACAGGATGACCTCCTCAGTGGAATAAATCAAACTTATGCCGTAGCCATCCCATGAACTGGGGATCGATGTCGGAAATGCAGGGCGGCCACCAGCCATCCGGGAAAGAATCTCTCTCTCCAATCTGGTGCGCGCCGGCGGTTATGGGATCTGTTTAGTCGTGCGGAAAAAAAGGGGCGCATCTATTTTACCTCGCTCCACCACCGTTCAATCACAAAGGGCTGGTTCGCATGGACTGTCTCGCCGATCTTTGGTGTTACGAGCTCGACTTTTCTTTTTTCTGCTTCGGCCAGAGCCCGCTTTATCGGTTCGTCCCAGTCATGAAGGGCAAGGTTAAAGGTCATCCAGTGCACTGGAAAAATCCGTCTTCCGCCAATATCCAGATGAACCTGGATGGCTTCTTCGGGGGTCATGTGGATATCGGTCCACGCTTGGCCCGGGCCATAAGCGCCAATCTTAATGATATTCAAATCAAACGGCCCTAGCCGACTTCCTATCTCTCTGAAATATTTGGAATAACCGGAATCACCGCTATAGAACGCCTTATGTTCGCTTCCCGATATTGACCAGGAACTCCAATGGGTTGCCTTGGTGTCGAGCAACCCTCGACTGGAATAATGCCTGTTTGGCGTAGATGTAATTTTCAGATCGCCGATATTGGCGCTCTGCCACCATTCCATTTCCACGACTTGCTCTGCCGGAATACCCCAGTCTTCAAAATATTGTCCTACGCCCAGCGGAACAAAGAATTTCGTGTCCTGTACAGCCAGATGACGAACTGTCGCTTCATCCAGATGGTCATAATGATTGTGAGAAATCACAGCGGCATCAATTCCGGTCAATTGCTCCAGCTCAACCGGTGGTTTGTGGGTACGTTCGGGGCCGACAAATTGAAACGGTGATACTCTTTGCGAGAGCACAGGGTCGGTTAGTACCCGATAGCCATCAATTTCGATCAATACGCTGGCATGTCCCAGCCAGATTGCCCGAAGGCCCGGTTCGGGCTTATCTTTCAGTGCATCGGAATCCAGCAATGTAACCGGTACAATCCCTTTGGGTACCCTTTGCTGTGATCCAAAAAACTGATCTTGCAAAAAATCGATACCTAGATCGTTTTCAGCCTGACGTTCTTCATTCACAAACGCGCCATCACTGTAATATTCAGACTGTTGCATTCGGTTTTTCCGATCCCCGGAAATTTCAGTGTGGAGATACCAGGTCAGTAGTCCGCCCAATATTCCAATTCCGAGAATGAGGAGGAATAACCATTTCAATATCTTCAAGAAAATCTTCATCGGTTGGATTTCGTCCCTCAGTTGGTTAGGCACTCTTCTGATCAGAGTTCAGCCTTTGATATCCGTTTTCAATCGCAAACGCCCGTTAAAAAATTTGGGTAAAATTGTCGGATTCTACCATTCTGGTGAAAAATCTGTCGGTGATTTCATAATTGCGATCCGGGCTATGACTGCGGAACAAAAGGGATGATGCTCAGTATGATTGATTGATATCAAAGCGTTATCATGAACCAGCTTACCGAACACGAACCATTCGGGGTGCGCTCGCGATTATTTCCCTCCCCGCGCCGTTTTATGAGAGGCCATCATGGTTGATTATCTTTGTCCTCACAATGATAACCAATGCGTTTGCTTACTTCTGTAATCTGCACAGCCGCGGCACCTGGCTCCAGTGAAGACACTGATGTTTTCATCAATCGATTTAATCGCTGATTAAATTTAATCATTGATTAATTATGTGTGATTGATTATGCATACTGCAGGAGAAAGCAATCACATGTCCGAAACCCGTACCCGCAATATGGAAAAACGTCGCCAGCGCATATTGGATGCGGCGCGCGCGATTATCATCGGACAAGGCATTGATGGTTTGACTACGCGTGGATTGGCAAAGGCGGCAGGAGTGACTGCTCCGACGCTTTACAATTTGATCGGCGGCAAGGAAGAAATCCTCCGCACGATGATTTCGCAAGGCGTAGAAAAAGTCTGGGCGCGATTGAACTTTGAAACCCTGGAATCACCGCTGGATATGGCTGAAAGGATCATTGAACAGGCAGCACAGGTGGTTGATGATGATGCCGATTATTTTCGGGCAATGATTCTTGGTGCTGACAGAATAATCGGATCATATACTGCGCAGGGAGATCTTGTGTCGACGGCTTCGGTGGCTGGACAACGTTCCATTGAAATGGCCGCCACAGCATGCGCGGCAGCTATTTCACAAGGCTTGTTAAGGGGCAATCTGTCAGCTGCCGAACTCGGGCAGCAAATGTTCATTTGCTATCGCGGTCCGGTGCGCGATTGGGCCTATGGATTGATTAGTCGCGAAGAAACAAAGCGCCGAACAATGCGCGGCTTTTATCTTGTGATGGCTGCGGATGCTTCGCCGGATTTCAGGGACGTATTGGTGGAAAAAGCCAAATCATTGGAAGTGAAGTCACCAGCCCGCATTGCGGCATAATCACATTGGGAGCGGAATAATGGAAAAAATCCTCACGCTGATATTGAAATCGCTACCGCTTATTTTCGCGTTCGGCTTCTTGGTGCCGGTATTTACGCAGGGTATAGACGCCATCGGATGGGTGCCGCCCTTTGGTATCAGCTCACTGGTTTTTGCCATTATAGTTGCCGGTATCTGGGGACTGATTGCGCAAATCAGGGGGAGCTGGATATGAACGCACATAGCAATAACATTGTGCGCAGGGATCTTTCCGATCTGACACCGGCGCAGCTAATGAAACTTGAACGCCAGATCGCGCGCAAGCATAGCGGGGACTTCCCCTGGTTGATGGTTATCTGGCCGTTTGCTAATCTGGTTTGCTGGCTGGCGCTCTGGCCATTGGTTCTGACCGGGACCGTTCCTCTTTGGGCGGGTTTCCTGATTGCCACCGTTAACTTGTCACTGGTTTATCTACCGACGCATGACGCCCAACATGATATTATTGCTCGCCCGGGTCAAAAATTGCGGTGGCTTAACGAACTGATAGGACATGCCACCAGTTGGATGATCATCTATCCGTTTAACGTTTTGCGCGTGACTCATTTGGACCATCATAAACACGCCAATGATCCTAAGCTTGATCCGGACTATACCAGTCATGCGCCCGGACCATGGTCGGCAATTTGGCGCACGCTGACCGAGCGCCAACCTAACGGCAAACGTGGCGGAGATTATCTGGAGGCGCTGGAGCGTGCAGGACGCAAGGACCTGATACTGATGGCGATAGTCTATAAACTGGGATTCTTGGCGATATTGTTCGCTTTGGCTTGGTCCGGCTTTGCGTTGGAGGCATTCTTCCTGTGGTGGTTGCCTTACCATATCGCCATTACCTACCTGACATTTTTTCTTAGCTGGGCCCCGCATCATCCAGGAACCAGGCAGGGTCGCTATCATGATACCAGAAGCTGGAAATCGGCGGTTGGCAATATTGGTTCAATGGGCATGCAGTTTCATATCGTGCACCACTTGCACCCCTATATCCCGCTCGACCGGACACCGGCAGCATATCGCGAAATGCGGCCTATTCTTAAAGCGAGAGGATGTGATCTGGGCGAGATGTAGCCTCGGCTATTGATCGTCCTGTCATTCGATTGTTGGGATGTAGAAGTAGAATCAGACGGTTTCTCATCTGACCGATCCCAAACCCAATACTCCGTCCATCCCGTAACGCCCGGGTTCTTGTCTGATCAACCAAGTAGCCGCTGTCACCGCGCCTCTCGCAAAGATCATCCTGTTCTCGGCGCGGTGAGTGAACTCCAGCCGTTCTTCATCGGTCGCTAGAATGACGGTGTGATCGCCTGCGACCGAACCCCCTCTTAACGCTGCAAATCCTATCGCGCCTTTGGCTCTCGCGCCGGTTATGCCGTCTCGACCGCTTTCGCTGTGGGTGGACAGATCGACGTTACGCCCCGAAGCTGCTGCTTCACCAAGCAGTTTCGCCGTTCCACTTGGAGCATCGACTTTGTGGCGATGATGCATCTCGACAATCTCAATGTCCCAATCTTCACCCAGCTTGCTAGCGGCTTGTTCCACCAGCGCAGCCAGCATATTTACCCCAAGCGAAGTGTTTCCGGTTTGTAGGATGGGAATTTTCCGGGACGCGGTGTCAATGGCTGTATGGTGGGCTTCTTCAAGGCCTGTTGTGCCGATAACAATAGGCTTGCCTGCTTCGACACAGGCATCGAGCGTTTCTTGCAAAGCAGCGGGCGATGAAAAATCAACCAACACATCACTTGCTTCGATCAAAGCCTTGATATCCTCACCCTGATCTACGCCGCCGGCATGATCAAATCCTGCCTGTGCAATGGCAGAGACGAGCGCTTGTCCCATGCGTCCCATGCTGCCGATTATTCCGATTGCTGTCATGATTTGTCTTTCGTGGCTTGCAAAATCCCCAATGAAATTGTTGGATAGCGCAATGAACGAAATAAACAACATCGTCATCCTGACCGGAGCTGGAATTAGTGCTGAAAGCGGGGTGGCAACCTTTCGTGGACCCGATGGATTGTGGGAGGGGCATCGGGTGGAGGATGTTGCAACGCCGGAAGCTTTTGCTCGCAATCCGGATCTGGTCCAGAAATTTTATGATGAGCGGCGTGTGAAACTGCAGACCGTGCATCCCAATGCCGCCCACGCTGCACTGGCGAAGCTGGACGAGAAATGGCCAGGGGATTTGCTGTTGGTGACGCAAAATGTCGATGATTTGCACGACCGGGCAGGGTCCAAGCGACTGTTGCATATGCATGGCGAATTGAAAAGTGCATGGTGCCTTGCATGCGATGGACGGTCCCACTTTGAAGGAGAGATGGCTCACGATCCGGCCTGTCCAAAATGTGACCAGTTTGGGTATTTGCGACCCGATATCGTCTGGTTCGGAGAAATGCCCTATCAAATGGAACGGATTGAACTCGCGCTGGCACAATGCGACTTGTTTGTTTCCATCGGGACGTCGGGTGCTGTCTATCCCGCTGCAGGGTTTGTACAAAGTGCCCGTCACTATGGAGCACATACGCTGGAGCTGAATTTGGATCCTTCAGAGGGCAGTCTGCATTTCCATGAAAGCCGGATGGGTATGGCCGGAAAACTGGTGCCGACTTGGGTTGAGGATGTTCTAGGATATGGTTGAGCTACTAACTCGAAATTCCAACAGGTTTTTACCAATCACTTCACCATGGGAAACAGTCGGCGGTAGTGCAGAGCAGATTACAGTCAATTTTTTGCGAGGTTGCATTTTATCATCTTTCGGAATGGTTGAGATGCAATTGAAGCAAATTGCGTATGGTGGTTCCAAACTCGAAGAATATCGAACAATAAGAAAAAGGGCTCCCTGGAAAAGGTCAGACTTTTTGAAATACATCCGAGATGTGGCGGCAGTTGATGGTCCAGTTCGGAATTCTGGAGTTGACATTACTGGAATCTGCAATGAGTTTGAGGCTCAGCTCGAGACCAGGGATCATTGGGCGCATGGCCATTTAGTAGTTTTGCCCGGTGCTCGAGGTAACAGATGGGATGGTTCGTGGATAACTTTGGAATCATGGAAAAGCCATAAGGGTAAAACCACTCTGGTCACGCACAGATGGTCGCACAGTGAAATTGAATCACAGGTCGAAACTGCTAAGATATTGGCGGATAAGTGCAACATAGCATTTAGTGAGTTAAGTCCAATTGTGCCGATATAAAGGACATAGAATTGGATAATATCTTAGGACAATGTCATTGCGGAGCCGTGCAGATCAGGGTTCCAAGTCTTCCCGGAGAAGTGCTGCAATGCAATTGCTCGCTCTGCTGTAAAACCGGCTGGACGGGCGGATATTGGCATCCTGATCAGGTCACTATAGATGCAGAAGATGCGGTGCTGACCAACTATGTACAGGGCGAGAAAACTATTACATTGTGGAACTGCTCAATTTGCGGATCACATACTCACTGGACACCCTTAACGGCGCCGCCCGATCGGATGGGCATCAATATGCGGGTGTTTGAGTCTGCCTTATGGCAGGATCTAACGGTGCACCCAGTGGATGGGGCAAGCTTCTAACGAGCTTACTGCAGAAGATTTCTCGTGGTCACCAAATAGAGAATCCACAATGCCATTGCGATGATCGAAAGTGTCGAACCCATCACACCGAACTGCCGGAAACGCAAATTGCCTGAGCCTTCATGCTGGTACATTCCATATATATGCAGCACTCGGGAAAACAGAAATGATGCCGCCAATCCCGTCAGCGTCCAGTGATGTGCCTGTGACAATTCCAGCAACGCCATCAATATGAGTGCAATGGGCGCATTTTCGGCCAGGTTTGCGTGGGCACCGCGCACCATCTTCATTTTCTCATCGTCGCTGGCGCCGAACATGGTTTCGGTTCTGACCCGCTGACCAATAACCTTAAACATCATGAAAACGAGCATGAGCCCGCAAATTGCTGCCGCCAGAGCGGTTACCGGTAATGTCATAAATTCCTCCCACGTTTGGCGGGATTATCCGCCAGTCGCCTATAAAAGGCAAGCTGTCAGTGGGCGGAACGACCGCAGGTAGAACAAGACGGATCTTTCGGAAGCTTGATCGTTCGCATGGTAGGGGCGAGTCCATCGAACAATTGCAGCTTTCCCGAAGGATCATCACCAAAGCCGGTTACAACACGAATCGCTTCCATCGCGGCAAAACTACCCATTAGGCCGACCATCGCACCGAGCACGCCAACTTCGCTACAATTGTCACAGTCATCTGGATCATGCGCATCACCGACGAAGCAACGATAACACGGCTTATCTGCTTCCCATCCACGAAATGTACCGAGCTGCCCCTGAAACTGTCCAATCGCTGCGGAGACCAATGGAACTTTATGCCGAACCGACAAATCAGACACCAAAAGTCGGGTCTGATAGTTATCCGTGCCATCAATTATCGCATCAAATGGCGCAAAAAATGCTGCACCCTCTTCAAAAAAATGCTGCGCGGTAAGTCTTTGATTAACCATATTTATCAAG
>Ga0316204_10001698_pt1 | contig 56629 bp, 55 predicted proteins | sample 6monrhotite_MG_2_FD_205661 | JGI IMG/M metagenome (GOLD analysis project Ga0316204, IMG submission 205661) | Microbial mat bacterial communities from mineral coupon in-situ incubated in ocean water Damariscotta River, Maine, United States -... | ecosystem: Environmental > Aquatic > Marine >... | reverse complement strand
AGCACCACCGAGACCGCACCGAGGAGCTGTGCCAGTTCCTCCTGGCCGCCTGAGCCACCCTGTACCCGCCCGAGCTACGCCGCCCCGCAGCAGAAAGCCTCTGAGCTCCCAGTCCTGACGGAGCCGCTTGCGAGCGCCATCCTGCTCGCCATGGTGGCGCACCCGGACCCAGCGTACTCGGCAGAACGTGAGGTGCAGTTCGCCCAGAGTCCCTCATGGGGTATGCCGAACCCTCGCATCTCCGCTTCTGTGGGGCTGGCGACGCTGGGAAGGAACCAGACCGCTCCAGAACAGGTCCTGGACGCCGTGGAAGCCCTATCGAAGGATGATGTTGCCGCAGTCCGTATGCAAATCGCACAGCGGGCGAATGCGCTGTACGACCGCGACCGGGCTCGTATGTGGCGCATTCTCGACGCCGCAATGCGAGATGAGGCGAACCCGGCCGTGGTGCAAGGGGCACTCAGCGGCCCTATCAGTCGCCTCCTTCGGCACCATCGGGAGGAGTGCCTGCAGCTTGTCGTCACCGCCTGGCGCCGGTCACCAGAGCTTGGACGCGCCGAACTGCAAGGCCAGCTGGCGCGAGCTCTTGCCGACACGTGGCTCTTCTGGGGAGAGACGCGTCGCGCGGAATTGGACATCGTGTTGGCTAGCCCGCTTGGGTGGCAGTCGAGCGTTCGCGCCCTGCTGAGGGCCTGCGGCCATGCCATCGCATCCGAGGCCGCGACAGAGGAAATCCGGGAAAGGGCTGCTGCGGGCCTTCGGGAGGCTGCCGCATCGCTGTGCGCACGTGCTGAGAAGCAGCCGTGGAGGTCGCAGCTGGAGCTGCCTGAGGACGACCCGCGCCGGCAAGAGATGAAGGAGACGGCGGCGCTCCTCGACGCGGTCGCCTTCGAGATCCGCATGGTTGCCAAGGGCCGTGCGAAAGGCCCAGGGTTGCCTCCGGAGCACCAGGCCTGGTTCATCGAAGTGATCGAGCCCATCGTCGACCAGCTGCTCGTGCTGCCGCTCGTGCCGATCGCACACCACTTGGTGGAGGGAATCGCCGCCCTCGTGGAAGCGCACCCAAGAAACGCCTTCCTGCTCATGAGCAGGGTGGTCGCGGCCGCCGCCGAAGACCGGTACCACATCGAGCCTCTGGCCATGGGGGAAGTGGTGGGCATGGTCGAGACTGTGCTGGCGGACCACGCGGACATCTTTGGTGAGTCAGACTGCCGAAACGCGCTTCTGAACATCCTGGACCAGTTCGCTGGGTGGCCTGCGGCGCAGCGACTGCTTCACCGCATCGACGACCTGTACCGATGAACACCGGCGCCTCCGAGTTCCGTAGCGAACTGGTGCGGCTCCGCGCACGCTATCGCGAGAGGTTGGCTGGCTTCGTACGAGACGCCGGCCGGCGAGAAGCGGACGCTCTGGAGGCCCAGCTGCGGGTCTGGCTGGTCGACGGCTTCCTGAAATGCCTTGGCTGGAGAGGGTTTGGCCTCACGGATGAGTACCCCGTAGATCGGCTCGCAGGAAGCAGCGAGAAGCGCTGGCGCCTCGACTACCTGGGCCATACGCGAGACGACGACGGGACGGTGCCGCTGCTCGTTGTGGGGACGAAGCGCCCGAGCAGCCCTCTTCCGGAGCCAGGCTCGGCAGAGCCCGTGTTCCACGGCTACTCAAAGAAAGACCTGCTGGTCGCTGCACTTCGCGAGAACGTGGTCCTTGCGGGCGACTGGGCAGACTGGCTGACGAAGGCACGTGGGTATGTGGCGCGGTTGGTCCATCAACACGGCGGCGCGTGCCCTTCCCGACTGGTGATCACCAACGGCGACTGGTTCGTCTTGATCCTGAATCCGCGGCGATGCCTACTGGAGCAGGAGGCGGACACGGACGACGTAGTGGTCTACCGGCAGTGGGCCGAGGTGGAGGACGGCCACCGACGGATGTTCGATGAACTCCACTACGACCAGCTCTTGGCCCCGCTAGTGCCGGAGGAGCTGATTGCGTCGCAGGTCAGCCGTGTCTTTGCGGAAGCCCCACCGGTCAAGATGCTCCGCGGCCTCCGGGTGGCCTACCGTCACGACTCGGACACGCTTCGACTGGAACCCGCCCCGGAGCTGAAGGTGTGGCCAATCCTATTCATGAAGGCTGTGGGCGGACGGTGGTTTCAGGTCAGACTCCCGCCTCCCGACGGAAGCATGCTCATTGTCCCTCACAGGTACGAGCGCCTGCCGGAACACCTGGCCGACGTGGAGGAGGAGGCCGGTCGCCTACTCGAGTCGGTGCGAGCTGCCCTTGGCAGCGCACTGCCCGAGGTAAGCGAGCTGGGCGAGCACCTCGCGGATCACGCAGACCAGATCATGGTTCCGCCCAGGCGAGAGCTCCACAACCGGGACTCCCCCTCGAATCACTTCCTGCTAGCGCTCGGCCGTGGCGCCCACTTCTTGCGGAGGGCGTCTCCGCAATGCAGGTCGTGTCCATTCCACGACGTGGGTGCATGCCCACATGATCATCGCGTTCCCCACGTGCTCTCCCGGTCCGTCACCGGTCGGTCGTTCTTCAAGACAGGCGAGCACCACGCTTGCGCCCACTCCTCGACTCGTAGCGCGAAGGAGCCTGCGCCCACGTCAACATCCCGGTTCAGCGACGCACGTTGCCACATCTGGTACTTCGACACTGGCATCTGCTGTCGTGCTTGTGCCTTCGAGCCCGTCTGCGCGCAGGGAAGGTGGTTCGGAAGCGAGCTGCCCTGCCCCCAGCCAGCCGCACCCGGAGGTGGAGGTGACCGACCGAGCTGATCGAGCAAGTCCTCCTGAAAGGGCTATGGCAGTGAAGGAGAAGTCGAAGTGCGCTGGACCCGAGGTGGGGCCCAACCGGCTAGCCGTGCAACGGTACACAGCCATTACACAGCCCCTGCGAAATCGGGCTTCCAAGCGAGACGCCCAGATGTCGCACCAGAAGCTGATTTCGCCGTACAACCGGACCTTACCGCCCCGCGACGCGCCCCGGACGCTCTTCGGGCCGCCATGCAGGCGTTCCTCGAGGCCGAAGGAGTGCAGGAGCGGGTGATCGACTCCCTTGTGGGTCACGCGCCACGCTCAACTCGCGCGATGCATTACACCCGGCCAACTCCGGATGAGCTTCGGGGGGCCATCGATCTGATTCCACGGATCCGTTGGAACGAGAGTGGCGACCAGGAGTGAAGAGGGCACGCCCACGATCGAAGCCCCTGCTCCAATCTTGTTTATGGGTTTGTGACCCAACGACACACCACAGTGGTCTTGCAAAGTGAAGTATGCGGGAGCCATGGACCAGTCTGGACGAGTTGGCGCACGACATCGACGGGTGTGCGACGGGCGCGACGTTGGTGCGGCGAACGAACGGTGCAAGACGGTGTTCTTGCTCCAGATTTCGTTGTTTCCGGAAAACGGCCGGACGAAGAAAGCAAATCGTCGATGACATCGTCACAGCCGCGGCACGCGTGCCCGGTGCCTCGTTTCCGAGCTGGGTCGCAGCGGGGCAGAGGCTGGCGGACAACAAACGGCCGGAGTGGGCGATGCGACTTGGAGTGGATGGTGCGGCATGTGCTCGATCCGCTACGGGGGCGGGTACGAGCACGCCGCTGTGCGGGTGAGCGGTGTCCACGGCAGCCCACCGGTCAACTGGGCCGTGGGAGGCCTTGCGGCTGTCTACCCATGAGCAGAAAATGACGCAATGGCGACGGGTTTTTGCCTCTGAACCCGTGCTTCCGGCAGGCTTGGACTTGTCATCGTTGACCACGCCCTCCGGGAACTCGTCACCCTTGTGGGACGGCAGGCTTCTCGAGCGGCAATGGTGCTCCATCTGTCCTCGGTTGCGATGGAGTGGCGGGCGAGGCGCCCCTCGCCCCTCGCCCACACCCCTTCAGAAGACGTAGATGTGCTTGGGGTTGTCACCGCCGCCCGCACCTCCCTTGCATCCCTTGTCGAGGAAGTGCTTCTCGACCTCGCGCGCCACCTCTTCGGACGAGGCAAGCCAGTCCCGCCACGCCACTGGGTTCCCGTGCTCGCCCTTCCGCCGGGCAGGGTCGTTGGTGATGCCGCAGGTCCAGGCGCTATACGCCGTGCCAATGACATCGTTGATGGCCTTGATGAGTGCCGCTTTGGACATGAACTCCTCCTTGGAGCGTTCGGGCTCCACCCCCAGTGCTCGCGGTTCCACGAAAGGGGCGGTCAATCGATCCAGATAAGTGACAGACACGCGCGGTAGTTCGGCATCGGGACGATCTGCTCTGTGAGAACGAGCCGTTGGCGGAAGTCTCGATCGATCCAGGCCGCCGGGTCGACGGTGTCGGTCCTGATCCCCCGGCCTGGCTTCGAAAGTGCCTACTCGCGAGCGACGCCCGGCCCAGCGGTCCTTCCTCACGCACCGGGAGATGCACGCTGTCGTTGGTAATCGCGAAGTCGATCTGACCCGATGTGGAGAGTGAGACCGCACATGGATGCGGACACAACTCGACAAACCTCAGGGCCGTTGCGGTCAGCGACACCGTGTAGAGGCTCGCGATGGACCGCACCGACTCGATCGAGGGCTTCGTGTCGCAGAGTCTCGACACCAGCGCGGACGGGAGGAGCAAGCAGGCCGCGAAGCGATTGGCGGTGGCCTCGCGAAGGTGCTGGCCCCGGCGGTGGCGCATGTCTCCGGCAGAGCAGGAAACGGTTGTGCTGTTGAGCTGGTGGTGGCCCAGCTCATGGGCCAGGCTGAATCGGCCACGTGGCGTACGCAACTCCCCTTCTCGGACTCGCAGGATCACCGAGTCTCCGCTGACGACCAGACGGGCCTGGGCTCCGCGAATGCCGCCCTCGTAGACCTCTACGCCGAGTGTCTCCGCTACGTCCTCAATGCGGCCGAGCGCTTCGATGTCGAGCCCATACCGGGCGACCACACTGCTGGCACGTCTCTCCGCCTCAATCAGCAGCGCCTTCAGGGCGGCATTCTCGTGCCTCACTGGTCCCCGGCGGCCTCAGCAGCCTTCAAGAGATCAGCGAGCTCGGACTCGAGGTCCGCGCGCTCGTCACGCTCGAATCCTCTGTGGGCCCGGGCGCCTCCCATCTGCCGGATCCGAGCCTGCAGCTCTGGAACGGGCAGTCGCAGCTCTCGAACGGCAGCAACATGATCGATGGCCGCGCGCCTTTTCCGGCGTGCTCTTGCGGCGTCGAGAATGATCCGACGCTGCGAAGCCTCGAGCCTGGCAATTCTCTTGTCGAGCTTGGTCCTGGCCTTGTCCAGATCGACGCCGATACTGTGGAGGCGCTGCCTTGCGTCCTCAGCGGTGTCCTCGGGATCACTGGCGAGGTGTACGAACAATCCCAATACGCTCTTGCCTTCAGATTCCATGGGACTCCCTCCCGAGAATGTCGGCCGCGCGACGCTGCAACGGACCGGGCAGCTGCGCCAGCAACGGCGCGATGCGTTTGTGCAGTTTGCGATACTCTGCTGCCTCCATGCCGGCGCACTCGAGCAGACGACGCCGGGACCATGGGCCCGGGCGCAGGGCCTCGTCCTCCATCTCTGTGAGCAACAACTGCAGGTCGTCGTCCGGTGGCCTCTTGGCGCCGGCCAGCCGGTACAGGGTGTCGAAGAGAGATGCCACGAAGGCGTTGAATTCGACGGCCTCCAACTCCGCGTCCGGAGCGGCCGGAAACGCTGGCGCAACATAGTCGTGGTGCTCGCGTAGCAGCTCGCCGTGTCGGACCTCCTTTCGGCACGCGTTGGACAGCCGCTGGCGCACCTGGTAGCGAAGAAATGTGCCCGGTTGAACACCGGGTGGGCAGCCGATGGTGTACAGGGCCTCCACGGCGCCTTGAACAGCGGACTCGCCGTCGACGCCGGTCGCAGCACCCACCCCGCAAGCCCACGCCAGTAGCGCTGGGAACACTTCCGTGACCGCCGCTTTCAGCTCCTTTAGGCGCTGGAGTTCCGCGGCTGTGCCCGTTGTTGCCATTCGGGCTCCATCCACATCGGCGGAGGAACCTATCTCGGAGCAAGACCGTTGTTCTCGCTCGCCTCGAGAGTCGGCTTGGGGTGGGGCGCTGGCACGGCTCGACATGCTGGGGGACTCCACCGCGAAGAAGGGGTCTCCCCTATTGCTCACGGCTCGTCAAAAGGGGCGAGGGAAATTCGATGCGATTCGCGAGTGACCAGCGAAAAGCGCTCGGACAGCGACTTCGCGCTGTTGTGAGACTAGTGGACCTCCGGGGATCGAAGCAACGGAACCGATATCAAGCGGACCGTCGATCAGCGGAGTCGCCCGGGCTCAGTTGGCGTCGGCGAGTCAATCCGTATCCAGCGGGTTGGCGTTCCCACCATCGTCGGGGTCGAGATGGGTCACGTCCTTGTTCAGCGAATACGACGCCCACATCGATGTGGTCGCCCGACCCTTCCAGACGGTCCATCGCCATTCGGCGAATCTCTGGTAGAACACCGAGGGCAAACTGAACTAGGCCATCCGAATAGGGGCCGACGTTGCTCACAGCGGCGAACTTGGGGCCGCGAACTGCGCGCCGCGTGCCGTCGGCGTGAGGAAGCACGACGCCTTCGACTTCGATCCGCATGGCTGCGACGGGTAGCACCTGTCGGACCTCTCGAACACTTCGGACTCCGGCACCATCTCGCCCCAGACGACCCGTCCTCTCACGTATTCTCGCCACATCTCCCCCACGCGCGGGAGATCAGCCTCCTCGGAGTGCAGCAGCATCAACATCACCACCAGCGTCGACTGCCGAACTGCCCGGTCGTAGTTCGACGGTAGCCGTCGCCTCCCATTGCAGTCCCGTTCTCCCTCACCAGCGCCAGGAGGACGGTGAGCGCGAGCGCGCCGGCGCCGGCCATTGCCATCCCGTCTTGAACATGCTTGCTCTCGGCTTTGCCGGTCGCGGCGAGGTTGGCGGCGAGGTTGGCGGCGTGTTCGCAGTTGAAGTTCAACACGCTGTACTCGCGGCCCACCAGCCCCAAGGCACGAGCCGCAACCAGAGCCTCCGCGCCCTCGGGCGCGCGCTGCTCAATGTGCACGGCGCGCCGGCCGGCGAACGCCTTGCGCTCAGTGTGGACCACGCCACCGTCGCGGGTGTTGTGGACGAGCCACGGCACGCCGGCCTCGTCGAAGCCGCTGCACACGCCATAGTGCTTCTTGCCGTTGTCGGTCATCACCCAGCACTTGTCGCCCTGCTTGAGGTCCATCGTCTACTCCTTCTTGCCCGGGACACGCCGGACACCCTTGAAGGGCTCGCCGCCCTTCTTCTGATCGATGAACCGGCCGGAGTCCACGTCGCGCTTCGTCCAGGTCTCGGTCTTCGGCTTGTAAGTCTGGGAGCGATCTCGGACCGCTCCACGGCGGAAGTTGTCGCCGGTGTTCTTGGCCATGGTCGTCTCCTACGCCTGGATCTCGTGGGTCCAACGGAGGGCCCGCGGATTGTTGCTGAGGTAGCGGACAAGGTCGTCGTCGCCGAAGAAGGTGAGTCTGCCGTTCTCACGGAACGCGAGGGCCCGCTTCGAGACCGCGAGACCTGCCGCCCGAGCCCGCGCGGCGAGCTGGGCAAGCAGGTTGCTGCGCGCCTGATTCGAGTGGTTGAGGGCGTCGGCATCAAAGACGGCGCAGTTGACCCCCTGGATGTTCAGGTGGACGAGTGGAATCGGGTGGGACATGGAGGCTCCAGCGGGAACGAGGTGAGGAAGCCCGCCGCGGGGGAGAACGCGATGAATGGGCTCCCGTGAACCATGTCCACCACCGGCAAAGCCGACAATGATCGAATCGCTAGTTGATCCTCAGACGATCATGTGGCGACATCATGATCTTCACAGGATCAATCCGATGCCCAACAGGCTCGTCAGGAGCACCGCTCGCTGGCTCGCCCGGATGATGAAGGGCGAGAGTCTCACCCTGTCGGCGCTCGAACATGAGAGGGGCGCGCCGAACCGTCCCGCCCTGCGCAAGCGAATGCACGCCCTCGTCGATGCTCTCCCACACGCGCATCGGTCGGAGCCAGGCCGGGGCAAGCCCGAAAAGTTCTGGTGGGTGTGGCCGTCGAAGGAACGCAGCCGGCCCGAACAGGTCTGGGCGTTGGCCACCGCCCGAGCCCTGCTCGCCGCGTTCAACGACACACAGCTTGGCGGGGTCCTCGATGATCTACTGGGCGATCACAGTGCGCGACTGGCTGATGCTCCGCCCCCACAGTCTGACCTGAGCCGGATGTTCTACGCCAGTGCCCGGATGCTAGACCCTCTAGGAATCGATGCCGACGTGATCGACGCCGTCGCACACTGCACCTACTCCCAGCGGGCACTCCGGTTCGACTACACCCAGTTCTCGGGGGACCGCTTCCCGGTTGTGGTCGAGCCCTGGACGCTCCTGATGGCAGACGAGGGGCTGTACCTCTACGGCCGCTGCATCGAGTGCGACGCAAAGGACCATCACATCGACACGCGACGGATCTATCGGGTGTCGAGGATGACGAGCGCGAGGACCACCAAGGACGCGTTCGTCTACCCCGTGCGCGCGGACCACGACCCCGCTGTCGTTTTCGCTCACTCCTGGGGTCTGATGGTCGCAGACGAGGAGGTGGGACCGGCTCCGAATGTGCAACTCCGCTTCGCACCCGGCTGGGCCACCTACCTGCGCGACCAGAAGCTGCATCCCACCCAGGGTGAGGTTCAGGCCGACGAGAGCGGATTCCTGACGATCGCGGTGGCGGTCCACATCACCTACGACCTCGTCCGCTGGGTCCGTGGCCACGGCAACGACCTGGAGGTCGTCGCTCCGGAGAACCTTGCGGGGTGGGTCATGTCCGGAGACGGCGGGAGTCCCGCCTCATACGGGAAGTGGGTATTGGAGCCCGCGAGGGCGAGGGCGAAGCGGGTAGGCAGCCAATCAGACGGTCCTGTGAAGGGTCCGTGGGTTCAGTGTGATTCAGACAGACCGACGTGAGTACCGCGGAAGAGCGGTGCGGGTCAGCCGGTGCGCCGCCGCTTCTTGGGCGGTGGAGCATCGGCCCCGGGGACGAAGCGCGATCGGATGCGAGCTACCGTGTGGCAACTGTGAGGAAAAGGCCTGGTCGTTTGCACGATGGCGCCACGGTCCTCAACAGCCATTCTCCGTACCTTGTTGATGTGGCCACCGAAGGTCGCTCAACACGGAGAAGCCCATGTGTACCGCTCTCGTTCACGTCATCATCAACAAGAAGAAGTTCCACATCCCCGCGAACCAGACGGGCGCCTCGCTCAAGAAGCTCGTTGGAGCGCACAAGGAGGACGTGCTGTTTCTCCAGCGGCGCTGCGAAGACGAGGTCGTTCCCGACGATGCCGAGATCGAACTGGAAGATTGTTCGGTCCTTCACACGCAGCCTCCGGCTCGCTACGGCGATGTCGAGAAGCAGGGTGAGGTCATCGAACAGCCTGGTGGCTGGCGTTTCCTGATCCTGCGATCCTTCGCAGTGCCCGAGGGCTTCTCGGCTGCCACAGCCGACATCCTGATCAAGCTGCCGCCGACCTTCCCCGATGCGGCACCCGACATGTTCTGGGTCTATCCGCCGATGACGTTGTCGAATGGCGCGGTTCCACAGGCCGCCACCGTGCAGCAGAGCCTCCTCGGACAGAACTGGCAGCGGTTCAGCTGGCACCTCGAGAAGGGCGCCTGGCAGCCCGGATCCAGCACCATCCGCGATTTCGTCCGCTGCGTTCGCGCGCGGCTCCTGCGGGGGAACTGACCATGGTGATCCGAATCGAGGAGTCGGAGTGGGCTCGCTGCGTCGCCGCCCTCACCAGACGACAGGATGTCGAGTCCGCAGCAGTCTGGCTGGCCGAGGGGATCCCGGGGGATGTGCTGGTTGTCCGCCACCTGCACGTGTTCGAAGACGAAGACTATCTGGTCCGTGAGGTCGACCAGATCGCCTTGAATCCGGTGTCCCTGAATCGAGCCATCCGGCGAGGACGAGAGGCGGGGTGGTCTGTGATCACGGTGCACACACACCCCCAGTCCAGTGTGCCCTGGTTCTCCCAGGCGGATGACCACGGCGACGCCCGATTGATGCCCGCGCTGCACCACCAGATGGACGGCCCACACGGTAGTGTGGTCATCGCAGCGGACTCGGGGGTTCCCCTGGCGCGGGTCTTCCCGGCACCGGATTCTCCTCCGGTACACGCATCCATCGTCGTGGTCGGAGATCGAATCCGGAGGTACCCCGGCGAGTCCGGCGAGGCTCCTGCTGACGAGCGCTTCAACCGGCAGGAGTTGGGGCTGGGAGCCATCGGACAGTCCTGCCTCCGTCGGAGTCACGTCGCCGTGGTTGGGCTCGGGGGCACGGGATCGGTGGTGGCCTGCCAGCTTGGACACCTCGGTGTCGGCCGGCTGACGCTGATGGACGGAGATCGATTGGAGGCCTCGAACCTCAGCCGAGTTGTGGGCGCCCGTCGGAGCGACGTGGGTGTCCCCAAGGTCGATGTCGCCGCACGCTACTTGGCAGAATCCGGGCTACCGGCGAGCGTGGACGTGCTCCTGCAGAACCTCAGCCCTGAGAACGCCCACAGGCTGGCAGGGTGTGATCTGGTCGTCTCATGCGTGGACCGGGAGACTCCGCGCGCGATCTTGAACCGTGCGGCGTACGCCTGGGCCCTCCCAGTCGTCGATATCGGCACGGCATTTCGCGCGGGTTCGGTTGACGGTGGACGCGCGGCAGGACGACTCGTGGTCGTCGGCCCGGGGCGTCCGTGCCTTGCGTGCTGGGGGCACCTCGACCCCGATGCCCTGAGGTGGGAAGCCCTGTCAGAAACAGAGCGTGACGAGTGCCGGGAGGATGGGTACGTGACAGGTGCCAGAGTCCCGGAGCCAAGTGTGATCTCCTTCAACAGTCAGGTGGCGAGCGCCGCTGTCACCGAGGTGCTTCGGGCTATCGCTGGCTTCGGCAACGCCGGGCCTCATCGCCTCGCGTTCGACTTCGATTCCGGCGTGGTTCGCAGGAACACGGTGCGACGGCGTCCGTGTGCGATCTGCGGTGCGCCGTGACTTCCCAATACACAAAGCTCAACTTCGTCGAGCGCATTCGAGTCGACGTTTGGACGGACTTCCTTGCACTCCACCCCGTCGCCGGGCTTCCAGACGGCATACTGAAGCACTCTGACGTCGCGGACGCGCTCGCAGGCGCAGTCGCCGATGGCACGATGTCCGATGATACTCACGCCCGGCTTCAGGCGACCGTCGATCTGTCGAGCCGTCGTGGTTCCGCGCTCCTGCACCAGGTGCTGAACGACGCCGGTGTTCCGAGCAAGGCCCGACCGCAAGGCCAGGGCCCTCAAGAACTCGTGCTTCTACTCTCATTGAGTGAGGACGCCACCATCATGAAGGCCTTGGTGGACGCCTCCGTTCTTGCCCGGGAGCTCGGAACGCAGAGTCGGTACCGAGACTTCGTGGGGTTGGAGTGCCGGTCCGCCAACGTCAGCGAGCCCAACGTCGTGGCGTTGGAAGCCGCCATCGCTGAGCACTGTTCCGACAAGGACCTCGGGGAGCATGTCGAGGTGCGCCAGGTCCGCGCTGCCGCCGGAGTCTTGGTTCTGGAGATCAACCACAGCAAGAGATTCAGGTCCGACGTGCGAGCAGACGGAGCGAACCGCCTACCGCTTCGCTACCGACCCGTGGTCGGTGACATCGTCCAGTACAACCCATCGCTTGGCCTGTTGAGGGTCTCCGCTTCGCCAGCATCCTTGATCCCGGTGTATCGCGAGCACATCGGGCGCTGTTTGTTTGCGGATCCTGGGTTCTTTCCTGAGGTGGGCCCCTACTCCTTGGAAGTCCTCAAGGGAGGGCAGGAGGCCCTGGATGCCCATTCACTCCGCGGGGTCCACAGGGTTCGCGTGCGTCGGCTGGAGTGGACGAAGAAGGACGCGACCTTCACTGTCGAAGCGAACGACTGCTTCGAGACCATCGGCGATGTGGAAGCCGAGCTGCAGGATGCCGAGATCCACAAGGCCAAGCTCTCGCTGTCGCTCGCTAAGCACACAAACCCGGTGCTGGTGAACGTCGCGCCGCCCCACCAAGCGCCCGTTCGAGAGGGGGCGCGACGACTTGTCGAGGCGTACTTCCAGCAGGTTGGCATCCGTTCTTCCGGTCAGACGGAGGCCTCTTCGTTGTGGAAGCTGGTCGACCGGGCTGGCTCTCTCGCGGAGTGGCGATCCGTGTTCGCGACGGCCACAGAACAACTCATCGCTGATGGCCTCCTTCGTCCAGCATGGAGGCGTCGAGTGCCTCATCCCGAGCATCCCGCCCGTGGACCGATCCTCCGCGTCCTGGAATTGGACGAGGGCTTCTGGGGCGAGAGCACTGAGGACGATGTCGGTGGGTGCATGCTCAACGCGACGGCGGTTGAAGGGCTGAAGCTACAGGAATCGGCATTCGCCTCATTGCTTGCCCGAAGACTGGGTGTGGTCGATAGCGATCCCGTCGAGCGCCTGCAGGGACTGTGGGATCTCGGACGCATCGCAATGGGTAACGATTCCATTCGGCTGTGGTTTGCCACGACGCGGCCTGGCGCGCCGGTCCATGCGCTGCTGGCGGAGGAACCGAACGCTGTAGTGCTGACTCCGACCAGTGAGCCAGATCATGCGGCTCGCGTAGTGAGTTGCAGCCCGTTGCCTACCTGGGAAGATGTACGGTACGAAGTCGTCAAGGCGCTGAACCTCGTCGGGCGGGTCCCGGCAATCTACTTCGCGAAATCAGACACCGAGCTTGTGGTGGATCGAGAGCTCGGGGCGATCTGGTATCGAGGGTGTCGAGTCGACGGAATCAGCTTCGAGACTCAAACATTCCGATATGTCGAAATGCTTGCAGCGTCCCGGGGCAAGGAGCTGTCCAGCACCGAGATCTCGACAGAGCTGACCCAGGCTTTCCACGGAGATCCGACGGATCCAGCTCGGACGGCGAAGCGCCTCGCGACAAAGGCGATGAAGAAGGCAACGGAGAAGCTTGGTGACTGGAAGCCACCTTTCAAGGCGACGAAAGGTCTCGTCCGTTGTCTTGTGGCCTCGGAGGTGTATCCGCCCATCGAACAATGAGCAGCACCTGGCATCCGGGGGCAGCAAGTTGCAGGCTACGACCGCGATTCGGTGCCCAGGACGGGCTGGCGGTCGCATCCCCGTCATCAGCTGTACCCGTTCCTGCCGCCCCCCCCGAGGGAACAGCCGTTGAATGGCTCATCCCGCGAAGGTAAGGCTTCGCCATGCGGACCGAACGCCATGACATTCTGATCCTTGGGGGCGGAGGAGCCGGACTCAGGGCCGCTCTCGCAATCGCCGAGTGCGCCCCGGACCTGTCGATCCGGCTGGCCTCGAAGGTCTACCCGATGCGCAGCCACACGGTCGCTGCGGAGGGAGGCGCTGCTGGGGTTGCGCGACAGGACGACAGCCTCGACCTGCACTTCCGTGACACCATCGCGGGCGGCGACTGGCTCTGCGACCAGGATGCCGTGCAGCACTTCGTCGAGCACGCCACCGGTGAGCTGGCCCAGCTCGAGCGCTGGGGCTGCCCGTGGACTCGCGATCCCAACGGTGCGGCGGCGGTCCGACGGTTCGGGGGGATGTCGTCGCCCCGCACCTGGTTCGCGGCGGACAAGACCGGCTTCCACATCCTCCACACGTTGTTCCAGACCTCCCTTCGCTTCCCACAGATCGTGCGCGCAGACGAGTTCTTCTGTGTCGAGCTGTTGGTGCATGAGGGCCGCTGTCAGGGCGTGCTCGCGATCGAGCAACGCACGGGCGAGCTGGTGGCGATGCTCGCTCGTGCGGTCGTCCTCGCGACGGGGGGAGCCGGTCGGATCTACCGCCACAACACGAACAGCGGCATCGTGACCGGAGACGGGATGGCGATGGCGCTGCGGGCCGGTGTCGGCCTTCGCGACTTGGAGTTCGTTCAGTACCACCCGACCACGCTGCCCGGCTCCGGCGTGCTGATCACGGAGGCCGCTCGCGGGGAAGGCGGCCTGCTGGTGAATGGAGAAGGCCGCCGCTACCTCCAGGACTACGGCCTCGGCCCGGAGACCTCCCCAGGAGCTCCTCGCCCGAAGACGATGGAACTCGGACCCCGGGACCGCTTGTCCCAGGCGTTTTGGCACGAGCAGCAGGCGGGGCGCACGGCGATCACCGAGCAGGGGCCGGCCGTGTGGCTCGACCTCCGCCACCTCGGAAGATCGCACCTCGATGCCCGCCTTCCGCTGATCTGCGAACTCGCTCGCGTGCACGTCGGGGTGGACCCGTCGACTGGAGCGATCCCGGTACGTCCCGCCGCCCACTACAGCATGGGTGGGGTCGCGACCCGGATCAGCGGGGCGACCTCACTGCCCGGGCTGTTCGCAGCGGGTGAGGTGGCATCCGTCGGACTGCACGGCGCCAATCGCCTGGGCTCGAACTCTCTCGCCGAGCTGCTGGTGTTCGGTGGAAATGCCGGCCGAGCGGCCGCAGCATTCGCCCGCGAGGTCGGCGAGCCCCCCATCCATCCGCTGCGCGAGCAGGCGCGAGACCACGCGGTCGCGGTAGAAGCTCTGCGAGGAAAGGCCGGCACGGAACGTCTGGTCGACGTTCGGCAGGGTCTTGTCGGCGAGATGGACGAGGCGTTCGGGATCTACCGAGACGGTCAGCGGATGCGTCAAGGCCTCGACGCCCTCACCGAGCTCGCGGAGCGAGCCGAGCACCTGGCCCTCGAAGACACGACCCGGATGTACAACACCCAGATCACAGCAGCGCTCGAGCTTCGGGCGGGACTGCAGGTCGCCATCTCCCTCGCAACTGCAGCCCTCGCCCGCGAGGAGTCCCGGGGCGCCCACCAGCGCCTCGATGCCTTCCAAAGCCGAGATGATGGCCGCTTTCTCTGTCACTCTCTGGTCCGTTATCTGCCGGACAGCGGCTACCAGCTGACCTGGGAGCCTGTGACCATCACCCGCTACATGCCGGCGGAGCGCCGCTATGGGGGAGAGGCCTCGTGAGGAGCCGACGCGTCCTGGTGATCCAGCGCTACCTCGCCGAGCGGGACACCTCACCTCATCTGCAGACCTTTGCGCTGCCGGAAGACCTGGATGGCTCACTGCTCGACGCGTTGCAGTACATCAAGGACCACCTCGACCCGACCCTGGCCTGGAGATGGTCGTGTCGCATGGGCATGTGCGGATCATGTGGGATGATGCTCGATGGTGAGCCCGTGTTGGCATGCGAGGTCTTCCTACGGGACCTGCCGACCGGACCAAGTCGCGTCGAGCCGCTCGCGCACCTGCCCGTCGAGCGGGACCTCATCGTCGACCAGGCGGGCTTCCTGGAGGCGCTGGCCTCGGTTCGACCTTGGCTCGTGGAGAAAGCTGGGCGAGAGACAGGCCCTGCCGGTGAAGGCCGTCAGTCCCCGTCCGAGGTCGCCGACTTCCTGGGGTTGTCACAGTGCATCAACTGCCTGCTCTGCTACGCCGCCTGTCCCCAGGTCGCGTTGACGCCAGGGTTCCTCGGGCCCGCCGCAGTCGCCGTTGCCCATCGCTACGACCTCGACTCCCGCGATGTGGGTGATGGGGGGCGCGCTCCAGCCCTCCAGGCCGATGTCGGGGTCTGGTCGTGCACCGTTGTCGGCGAGTGCTCCACGGTGTGCCCCAAGTCCGTCGACCCGGCTGCGGCCATCCAGCAGCAGAAGGTACGCGGTCTGACAGATTGGATGCGTGGACTGCTCGGGTTCGGGGGCCCTGCATGAGTCGCGTGCCGTGGAAGCCACCGCTGCGACGAGCCTGGTTCCTGTCGCGACCCGCCTACCGCCGCTACGCAGTGCGAGAGTGCACAGCCATGTTCATCGCGCTGATCGGGGTCGACCTGTGCGTAGCGTCCCTGTCGCTCGCCGTGGGGCCCGAAGCTCTGGAGGGCTGGTGGCTCGTGCACCAGACCCCGGTGGGCCTGAGCGTCGCGGTGCTCACTGCGGTGATGACTGGTATTCACGCACTCACCTGGCTGTCGATCCTGCCTTCCTTGGTTCCTCCTCGACGGTTGTGGGGTGCCTTGTTGCGGCCGGGCTCCACACGGCCTCGCCCTGGCCACCACGAGCCGCTCCGTTGGGGTTTGTTCGGTGCCGGGGGCTCGGTCGCCGTACTGCTGCTGCCTCTTGCACTCGCGGTCCCCCTGCTCGCCCTCGTCACTCCGTCCAACCCGCTGGCTGCGATCGAGTCCCGGGCCGGGCGCCTGTCCATAGCGATCGTGGCTCCGCTGCTGCTCTGGCACGGCGCGCACCGGGTCTTCCACGGGCTGCACGACTTGCAGTTGGGCCGGGGCCCGCTGGCCTGGGGCGCCACCTATGGCATCGCGATCGTGGTCACCCTGATGACGTGGTTCGCGTTGGTCTGGACCGTTGTGCCCTGACGAGGCGAGCGCGGGCCACAGCGCGCCGAACGTCCACGGAACCCAGTCCCAACGCCGCGCCTGGGTCTCGTTCCGGGTTCGTGGTACGGGGAGACATGCACGCCGACACTGACACCGCGAAGACCCAGTCCGCCCTGCAGTTCTTGATGCGCTCGTTCGCGACTGTACTGAACGAACTCGGGGCTGCCGACGTAGCCACTCGGCTTCCGTGGGTGAATCCTGACGCCGGAATCTCGTTCCCCGAGCCGATCGCCGAGCAGTGCGTTCAGGCCTACTCGATCGCATTCCAGTTGCTGAACGCGGCTGAGGAGAACGCCACAGCACAGCGGCGACGGGCCGGCGAATCCTCGGCGCGAACCCGCGAGGACCCCGGGTCCTGGGACCAGACGTTCGACCAACTGCGTCAGAGGCAGATCCCGATCGAGCAGATCCGGGACACCCTCTCCAGCCTCCGGGTTGAGCCCGTGTTCACGGCCCACCCCACCGAAGCAAAGAGGCAGACGGTCCTCGAGCATCATCGGCAGCTGTACCGCCTGCTCGTCGATCTCGAGAACACGATGTGGACGCCCACGGAGCGCCAAACGCTGGAGGGCGAGGTCCGCGCGGTGCTGGAGCGCCTGTGGCGCACCGGGGAGATCTATCTGGAGAAGCCCTCGCTCGATGACGAGCGGCGTGCCGTACAGCACTACCTGCAGAACGTGTTTCCGGAGGTCCTGCCTTGGTTCACGAACCACCTGCGGGCGGCCTGGGGCCGTGCCGGCTTTCCAGGCGACCTGATCTCCGATCCGGCGGCGCAGCCTCGCGTCACCTTCGGGGACTGGGTTGGCGGAGACCGCGATGGCCATCCGGGTGTCACAGCGCGGGTCACTGAAGAGACGCTCCAGCGATTCCGTCGCCGGGCACTCGAGCTCGTCGACGCGCAACTCGAGCGATTGGCCATCCGCCTGAGCCTCTCGGAGACCCGCCAGCCAACGCCCGCGGCCCTGGTCACCCGTATCGCCGCATTGCAAGCGCGGCTGGGCAGCCGGGCGGACGCGGCAACCCGCCGCAACCCGGGAGAGCCGTGGCGCCAGTACGTCAACCTTCTCCGTCTCGCGCTACCCTTCGCGGACGTCGCGGGTACCTTTGGGCGTGCGTCAGAGCTCACGGTCGAGCTCGGGGCCCTGGGTACGGACCTGCAGGAGGTTGGGGCCGCACGACTCGCCGCGGCGGACGTGGAGCCCATCCTGCAGAGCATTCGGGCCTTCGGCTTCCACCTCGCGGTACTGGATGTCCGCCAGAACAGCGCCTTTCACGATCGCGCACTGGCGCACCTGCTCCAGCTGGGAGGGGTTGCCGATGGCGAGAACTATCTCGCCCTGAACCCCGAGCGTCGACGTGAGCTGCTGGAAGCCGAGCTGGCCACCCGAAGGCCGTTCGCTCCGCGCAGCGCCGTTCGTGGCCCAGAGGCGACCGCGGTCCTCGATGTCTACCGCTACCTGGCGGAGCACCGAGAGAAGCATGGGGACGCCGGGCTCGGAGCCTTGATCGTGAGCATGACCCGCAATGCGGAAGACTTGCTCGCTGTCTACGTGCTCGCCCGCGACTCTGGGCTCTTGCTGGACGGCGAGAAGGGCCGTTGGTGCCCTCTCGAGGTCGTTCCGCTCTTCGAGACCATCGACGATCTGGAGCGCGCGCCGGACATCCTCGACACCTACCTGCGCCACCCCGTCGTTCGCACCAGTCTCCGCGAGCGCCAGGAGCGGGACGGGGCACCCGAGCCTGTACAGCAGGTGATGATCGGCTACAGCGACAGCGGAAAGGACGGAGGAATCGTCCGGAGTTTCTGGAGTCTCTACGCGGCGCAGCGTCGGCTTGCCTCCGTCGGACGCTCCCACGGCGTGCGGGTACGGTTCTTCCACGGCCGAGGAGGCACCATCGGTCGAGGATCCGGACCCACCCACCGGTTCCTCAAGGCGCTGCCGCCGCACACCTCCGCTGGGGATGTACGACTCACGGAACAAGGGGAGTCCATTGCCCAGAAGTACGCCAACCGAGTGACCGCAGCCCACCACCTCGAGCTACTCGCGGCCGGCACACTTCGCCGCACGTTGGAGGATGTCGCAGGACGGGGGGATCCTCCGCACCTGCTCGCTGCGATGGACGGCCTCTCGATGGCCTCGCATGACGCCTACCGTGCGCTCTTGGAAGAGGAGGGGTTCGTCCGCTTCTTCGAGACGGCAACTCCTTTGGACGCGCTGGAGGCCAGCCGCATCGGGTCGCGACCCGCCCGGCGAACTGGGGAGCGGTCCCTGGAAGACCTTCGTGCCATTCCCTGGGTGTTCGCGTGGAACCAGTCGCGATTCGGGCTCCCCGGCTGGTACGGGTTGGGGTCGGGACTCGCCTCATTGCGGGCCAGCGATCCCGATGCCTACGAGGCACTCCTCGTCGCAAAGCGGGAGGGGTCGCGGTGGGAGCCCTGGCACTATCTGGTGAGCAATGCGGCCACGGCGCTGATGACGAGCGACATCGAGATGATGACCCTGTACGCGGGCCTGGTCGTGGATCCCGAGCTCCGCGACCGGCTGATGGAGCGCATCGTCGGCGAGCACGACCTGACGGCCCGGCTGCTGGCCGAGGTCTACGAAGGTCCCCTGGAGGAGAGGCGCCCTGGCGTCGCTGCTGACCAGCGGATCCGGCACGAGGCCCTGGTGCCACTGCATACCCTCCAGGTGGGTCTGCTCGGCGGCTGGCGCACCGCCCGAGCAGCGTCGCTCGAAGCTGAAGCCGATGCGTTGTTGCCCCAGCTGCTGCTGACGGTCAATGCGATTGCCTCCGGATTGGGTGCTACGGGGTAGGGCGGATGATGGACTTTGAGTGGGTTGCCGTCGAGGTCGGCGACGTCACCGTCCTCGCGACAGCGTTCGCGTTCGGTCTCCTGGCTCGGGCTGCCGGCCTGCCGCCCCTCGTGGGCTATTTGGCCGCGGGCTTCATGCTGGCGACGCAGGGCATGACCGGCGGCCCGCTCATCGAGAAGCTGTCGGATCTCGGTATCACCCTGCTGCTCTTCACGGTCGGGCTGAAGATCCACATCCGAACGCTCGTTCGCCCCTCAGGTCTGGGCCGTGTCGCTGGTGCACATGCTGTTCACGGCGCTCCTGTTCGCCGCGGGACCGCTCGCGATGGCTGGCAGCGGGCTCGCGGTCTTCGCGGGAATGGACGTCGACACCGCCCTACTGGTCGGCTTCGCCCTGAGCTTCTCGAGCACCGTCTTCGCCGTGAAGGCCCTGGAGCCTCGGGGCGAGATGGGAGCGCTGCACGGCCAGATCGCGATCGGCATCCTGGTCGTGCAGGACATCGCAGCCGTGGTCTTCCTCGCGCTGTCGTCCGCCAAGCTCCCGTCGGCCTGGGCACTGTTGCTGCTCTTGCTCCTTCCGCTTCGGCCCGTCCTGACCACTCTTCTCCACCGCATCGGGCGAGGCGAGCTGCAGATCCTTTTCGGTTTCCTGCTCGCGCTCGGGGGCGCCGAGGTGTTCGAGCTCGTCTCTCTGAAGGGCGACCTCGGGGCGCTCGCGCTGGGGTGCTCATCGCGTCCGACCCCCGGTCGAAAGAGCTGGCAAAGCGCATGCTCGGCTTCAAGGACCTGTTCCTGGTCGCGTTCTTCCTGTCGATCGGACTCTCCGGCAGTCTGACACCGGATGCCCTGCTGGTGGGTGCCGCCATCGCCCCACTGGCCCTGATCAAGGCGACCGGCTTCTTCGCGCTGCTCACCCGCTTCCGCCTACGCGCTCGCACGGCTCTCTTCACTTCACTGAACCTGGCGAACTTCAGCGAGTTCGGACTCATCGTCGCGGCCATCGGCGTGTCCGAAGGGTTGCTTCCGCCGACGTGGCTCACCGTTATCGCCACGGCCCTGACTATCTCGTTCGTGATGGCTGCCGTGCTGAACGCCCGCTCGGACACCATCTACACCCGGTTCCGCTCCGGCTGGCGACGATGGCAGTCGGTCGATCGTCTTCCGGACGACCGCTTGCTGGACATCGGCATCGGGGACGCGCGCGTGGCGATCATCGGGGTCGGCGGCATCGGCACGGGGGCCTATGACGAGCTGCGACAGACACATGGCGACGCCCTGGTCGGAATCGACATCGATCCCGTCACCGTGGCATCGCATCAGGCGGCGCAGCGCCGCGTGCTGCTCGGCGACCCCAGCGATGCGGACTTCTGGGACCGGGTCCAGACGACCCATCGGCTGGAGTTGGTGCTGCTCACTCTTCCGAACGTCCATACCAGTCTATCTGTGCTCGCCCGCCTCGCCGAGGTTGGCTTCGAGGGGCGGTCCGCAGCCATCGCGAAGTTCCCAGACGATGAGCGCAGACTCACCGAGGGCGGCGCCACGACCGTCTACAACGTCTACACCGAAGCGGGCTCAGCGTTCGCGGGCCACGTCGCGAGCGTGGCTGCGAGGTGAACGGGGGCCGGCCCCGCCTCTGCCCAGAGTCATGCCAGAAGGGGCCCTGCGCAGCACCACCCGACCGTCAAACGCCACCGGCTGCACTTCGACAAGCCGATTGGGTGCCGCGTCCAGCGAACGTCACTCTGAGCTCGCTGGCCGAACCACATACACATCGCAGTGTGCGTGCCGCACCACGCGCTCGGCCACGGAGCCGAGGAAGAGGCGGGTCAAGCCGGTTCGGCCGTGGGTGCCGATCACGATGACGGTGGCGCCCGCCTCCCGGGCGCGCTCGACGATGTTGTCGCCCAGATTGTACGTTTTGGCGACCGGAACCGCCACGTTGGCCTTCATCGAGAGAGCTTCGAGATCGGATTCGATCTCACCCTTCACCGCATCACGGGCCTTCGCAGTCTTCTCGGCCGGCGAGTGGAAGGCCACCTCCTCGTACTGTGACGGTGGCGACGGAAAGACGCTCAAGACCTGGAACGAATCGGTACCCGCGAGCTGACCCGCTGCGCGGAGGACCGAGGAGTACGAGATGTCGTCGCGAAGAACGGCTGCGAGAACGGGCATGATTCCTCCTGAGGAACGTGACCTCTCTTAACCAACCGGCCAGCGAAAGCGCCCGAGTCGATGACGCTTCGCAGGACGGACGATGCGAGTTGAGAGGGGCCAGCGCCACCATGTGGACCCACGCCTCCTGTTCCTGCTCCAGCCCGTCGTCCTGCTGGGTGGCTCACACGTTCGGCGTGCAGTCCTGGGCAAGGAGCCGACGGGACCGATATGGAAGTGGCCACCTCGAAGGAACGGACTGGAGCTCGATCCATGCGTGATCCCGCCATCCAACAGCGCCCTACGCCCGAAGCCATCGCGACCGCGATGCGAGGCATCGTAACTCCCGGACGTCGACACCTCGCGTCGACCCGCGTCTTCGCGACGGCGATCGGCCTGCCGGGGGCGGTGCTCACCGAGCTCCGCTCGCTCCCGCTGGGTGCTCTCGGTCAGCGACTGATGGCTCTACGCTATGTCGTCGAGAACGGTGAGATCTGGGCGACGCACTTCAATTGGGAGGGGAAGCTCTCTGGGCTCGAGGCCTCCGCGCCAGCTCGCGTCCATGCGCTCCTCCAAGAGATCGGCCAGGCCCGGGCACGCGCACCGCAATGCAGCGCGTTCGAGGCCCAACTCGCCCAGCGCTCCCTCGGCGAGCTGGCGAACGCGGTAGCGGCGGAGCACGGGGCGGTTGATCGCATAGATCTCTGCGTCGGACTGGCGCTCCACCCGTCTGCTCGCTCCGCGCTTCGAAGTCGATTGCAGGCGGAAGCCCAGGAGCTCTTCGCCAGCAGCCCGCGTACCTGCGATCTGATCTACCTCCTCTCTCAAGAGCTGACGCAGTACCCGGCGACCACGGTTACGGAGGGTAGGCTCGACTACATCATCGTCGCCGACAAGGGGGAGATGGGTGTGCGTGCGACGCGGGAGGCGCTTGCTCTGGGCGCTTGCCCCGTGGTCCTGCACAGCGCGAAGGACGACGCGAACGCGTACCAGGTACGGATCGCCAACGAGGCCGGTGGGTTCACCATCGCGCTGGACGGCACGTTCAGAGAGACGTACGCCAACCCGACCCAGATGGTCCAGCGCATCCAGCAAGCCTACGAGGAGCGCTTCGGTGAAGACGCTCCTGACCACCTGAGCCGCTCAGCGCTGTACCCAGGCTACGGACCTCTTGCAGAGAACACTGCAGCCATCGAGTGCTTCAGGACCGCTGGCATCGTGTTCATCGGTCCGATGCAGGACGTCGTCGAGCGGGCTGGTGACAAGCGCGAGTTCCGAAAGCTGGCGGAAGCAATCGACCCGCATGCCGTGACGCCTGGGATCGTGATCGACGACTCCAGTCCCCAGGCGATCGCCCGCAAGATCGTCGCGGCGCACGCATCTGGAGCGTTCAGCTTCCCTGGAAGACTCAAGGCTGCCAATGGCGGTGGCGGACGTGGGCAGGTCGTGGTGGAGCATGCCGCAGAGATTTCCTCGGCCGTCGTTCGCGTTCTGGGTGAGATCCGCTCGAACGGATGGGATCCAGGTGTGATGTTCGAGCAGAACATCCCGAAGACTGTGCACCTCGAGGTTCAAGTCGTTCGGGATCGCTACGGCAACACCCGCCATTTCGGAATGCGCGACTGCAGTGAGCAACGGGCCAGCCAGAAGATCCAGGAGGAAGCCCCTCCGGCCGTGCTGCGTCACGACCCGGCGCTCGAGGCGCGAATGTGCGAGATCGCCGTTCGGATCGCCGACACCGTCGACTATGTCGGGGCGTGTACCGTCGAGCTGATGTTCAAAGACGGCCACTTCTACCTGCTCGAGATGAACACGCGGATTCAGGTCGAGCACCCGGTCAGCGAGGAGGCACACCGGATTCGCGTGGATGGAGCTTTGTTGCCGCTGAACCTCGTCCAGCTGCAGTTCCTCGTCGCGCGGGGGGCTCCGATCCCGTTCGAGCAGCACGCGGTAGAGCTCGTACGGGTGGCCCGTGAGTACCGGATCAATGCCGAGGCGTACCGAGCGGACCTCAGGGACTCCCGAGACGGCGGACGAGGGCTGTTCGTGCCCAACGCAGGCATCTTCGATCGGATGGAACTTCCCGACGAGCCCACCGTGATGGCGGCGCTCGAGTCCGGCGGTGCGGTCGGCGTGGCGGCGGTCGGCATCCGCTTCGACTCGGGCTTCGCCGTTGGCGACAAGCTCGTCAACAAAGACCCCACGTTCGGGAAGCTCATCGTCTCGGTCGAGGTCGAGCCCACTCGAGCCGAGGAGCGCTACGAGCTGCTTCGGTTGGCGTCGCTCGAAGTGCTTCGTCGCATTCGCATCGAAGGGCGTCAGGTGATGCCCGACGGTGGGGTGGTGCCGGAGTCCACGTTCGAGAACAACGTGGCAGCCCACATCTGGGTGTTGCAAACCGACTGCATTCGGACGCACAGCAGGGGCCTGGCCAAAGACCGTCACGTCAACTGGGTGATCGACGCTCTGCGCGCAGACACGTAGAGCTCAGGCCGAAGCTGGCGGAGTCGTCCGATTCCGCACGACGTAGACCCCACAGCCTGCACGGCGAACCACATGCTCGGCCACCGACCCGACGACCCAGGCGTCCAGCCCCCTTCGACCGTGGGTGCCGAGCACGATCAGCGTTGCGCCGAGCTCGTGCGCATGCTCCACGATGTCATCGCCGACATTGGCCCGCTGCGCGAGGGGAACACGCGCATCGACGCGCGTGACCCCCAACCGTGCAGCGTCCGCCTCGATCTGGCGAGCCACCTCGCGCCGAGCGTCGGCCGTCTGGGACTCCGGTGTGCGAAGCTGATCTCTGACCCATTCGATCGGCCTGGAGTGAATACTGAGCAGTGTGAGCGAACCATCCCGCGCGAGTCGCTGGGCAGTGGTCAGCACCCGTTCGTAGTACACATCGCCAGGGGACACCGCGGCGACGATCCTGCGTGGGCGCGGCGCCGAGTCCGTCACGCCTCCCCCTCGAGACCGGACTCGACCAGCCGCACAACCTCGTCTGGCAACTCCTGGGTGTAGTCCTTGGCGACAGCGGCACGGACAGACCCGGCGACGGTGTTGTCGAGCACTCCTCGCAGCTCGCCGAGGAACGCCGGGGCCGCGACCAGGACCAGCTTGTCGTATTCGTTGCGCGTGCGAGCGAGCCTCAACAGCTCGGCAAGCTCCCGCGCGAAGCGCTGCGCTTCGACCTCTCGGGGCGGCGTGCGGAATTCCATAGCCCCTCCCCGCTGTGCGTTGCGGTTTCGGGGTCGTGATCGTCCACGATCGTCGGCCATCAGATCGGTGCCCTTCAGGCGACTGGGAGGGTGATCGAGCTCGTGCAGGACTTCTGGGGCCGAATCGGGCGTTCGCATGAGAATCCTCGCGCGAGCAGCGTCGGCGACGAGGAACCAGGTTCGGTCGGGCATGTGGGCCTCCGGGTTGAAATCGATGGGTTTCGCTCCAGCTTTGGATATTGCTTAATCACCATAGAGCAGGCGGGGAACCTGCCCGGAGAGCACGGGCTGGCCCCCGCGAAGGAGTGCACGATGACGACCCCTGCCCACCCTCCCGGACCGACCGAGTCGAAGGAATCCGCTGAAGACTTGATCCTGATCCCGCTCGATGGAACGGAAGAAGCCGACCAAGTACTGACTCAGGTGCGCGGCGTCCTCGGCCTCCCGAACACCAAGCTCCTGCTGTTCACCGCGGTCGATCCTCTGATGTTCCGGTACACGCTGCGCCCGCACCGAGGGCTCGACGACCTCGAACGGCTCGAGCGCAATCTGAGGAGGGAGAGAGAGCACCTGGAGCAGGTCGCTTCGTCGCTGGAGGGGCTAGATGTCGAGTTCGAGGCGCGGGGAGGTGTCGGAGCGGAGGCCATCCTGGAGTGCGTCGACCGAGTCTCGCCGGCGTTGGTCATCGCGCGTTCCCGAGCCCGCCGGAATCCGCCCTGGTTTTTCGGAAGCGTGTCGCGGCGAGTGCTACGCCACTGCCCGGTCCCCCTGCTGGTCCTCCCTCCCGGAGACGCGGAGTGCCAGTTCAAGTCCATCCTGGTCCCCCTCGACGGAAGTGACACCAGCGAGAAGGTGTTGCCCCTGGTCGTTCGTCTGGCCCGCCATTCTGAAGCCACTGTGACGCTGTGCCGGTTCGCCGACCGCCCTCAGGAGTTCATCGACGCACCCGACGGCGGAGGCCCGGCGAGCAACGCACGCATGCGTAGCTCGCTGTCGAGGGCCGTCGAGCACCTCGAGGCCGCTGGGGTGCCCGCCCACGTCCGGGTCGGGATCGGCGATCCCGCCGCGGAGATCCTCCGCGTCGCCAGCGAGGAGGGGGTCGATCTGGTGGCGATGACGACCCACGGACGATCCGGGTGGACGCGCTGGGTTTTTGGCTCGGTCGCCGACCAGGTCTTCTCGCGGTGTGAGCTTCCGCTCCTCGTCGTGCGCACCGGAGGCCCTCGAGCCGCCGCCGCTACCGAAGAACCTGCGACCCCAATCAGATGAGCGGAGAGCGGAACCCGTGCGGCTTGACGGCGAGTACGCCTGTCTTGATCCGATCGAGCATCGATTCGGCCGTGTTGCCGATCAGCAACCCACGCAGACCCGAGCGCGCGACGGTTCCCATCACGACGAGGTCGACCTCATTCGATTCGCAAAAGCTCGCCACGGCGTCGGCCGGAGAATCGTTGAAGAGGTGGACTCCCTCGTCATCGACGCTCGCACCGTAGGGGCGGAGGAAGCGGTCAAGGAGGTCCTTTCGGTGGGCGAGGTGCTTGTCCTTGTAGCCCTGCACGGTCTCGGGTCGGAGTCTCGCTGAGAGGACAGCCTCATCCTCCATCTCCCAGGCGTGTAGGACGGACAGGCGGGCCTCGGCGTCGGCACTGATGGAGGTAGCCAGACGGTAGATCCGCTCATTGAGTTCGGCGTCGACGCCATCTGTCGAGGTGTCCACGCACGCCACCACATGGCGGATCTCCGCGGGCGCAGCGGCCGAGACGAGCCACACGGGGACAGGGCATTGCCGGAGCAGCCTGCGGCCTGTCCGGCCGAAAAACCCCTGCACATCGCTGTCTTCGCCCTTGCTGACGGCCATCACGAGGTCGTGTTCGCCTGTTTTGGCCTCCTGGACGATGGCGTACCAGGCCACGCCGTCGAGCACCTTGCAGTCGACCTCCAGCCCCGACGCGCGAAGGGGCATCGCGATGGCCTCCAGCTTGGCCGCCATCGATTCTCGGTTCGCCTGCAGTAGACGCTCCACATCGCCGGTGATGCGCGCCAGCCAGGAGACGGAGGGTACGGCGTCTACCAGCGTGATGGCGCTGTCGTTTGACCGAGCGACCCTCGCCGCCAGCCCCACCATCGGGTGCTCCTCCAGACGAGTGTCCTGCGCTACCAGAATCCTGCTGAATCGCTTCATGGCGCCTCCACTACCAGTCTGGCTCGGTTATCGCGGCGTTCTCGGCGCCACCAGCGCTACTGCCTCCAATGATCCGTGAAGATCGGCAGCCGGTGCCGCAGCTGAGCGCTGGGGCAACGGCGATGCGATCCCGACGTTCGTTGAACGCTGGCTATCGATGCCCCGAGCGGCGGCGTAGGAGCGCTCTGATCGTCAGACACCGACCTCCCGGAACTCCTCGTCAGACGGCGTCTCGTCGGCATCCAACAGGACGATGTGCTCCCGGTCCATCCAACGACCCAGCGCCATGCGAACGGGCACCAACATCGCGACGAAGAAGGGGAAGGCCAGCCCGATGGCGCTCGACTTCACCACCCAGAGGAACGCCAGGCAGGCCAGCTGGACTCCCGTGAACATGTGCACGACGCGCTTCGGTACGGCTCGGAGGTAGTGGGTCTCAGGGTACTTCTCGGGGTCCATCACCCAGAGCCGGACCCGCTCGGCGAACTGGTTGCCGCCCAACGTGCCCACGCCCATGAAGAGAAAGACGCCGAACAGCACCGCCATCGGAATGTAGGACAAGAGCGGAAGCATCAACAGCGAAGCCGCGATCATCACGTGGATGCCGATGTTGGAGACGCGGTTCTCGAGAACCCCCAGTCCATTCGGCCCGTCGGAGCGCTGAAGGCTCTTCACGTGGTTGAGGGAGCGCACGACTGCACCGACGATCCAGGGCAGCCCGAACATGCTCATCAGGCCCAGCAGCGTACCCATGATGGCGATGTCCCAGTGGTAGGCGGGCCCCTTCAGCAGCTTGTTGTCGGGGCTGTTGATCAACCGGGCCGTGATGTTCTGGTTGAACCACACGAGGATGGTCAGCAGCAGCGCGGGTGCCGCTGAGGCGATCCACACCCACCTCGGAGCATCGAGCGGGTTGATCAACCAGCTGCGCTCGATCGTGGGTTGAAGCTTGTCGGGAACCGGCAGGGCGGGAAGATCGACGGTGTGCAGGTAGAGCGCGACACCACTCATCACGAAGATGGCGATCGCCGGTCCGAAATCACTGACGAACTCGCGCACCCGAGGACGCAGGTAGGGGCTGCGCCGAAACTGGGACAAGCCTCGTGCGATGCCGAAGGTGCCCAGCGCCAACACCAGGGTCAGCAACGCCGTGTCGTCAGCGACCGTGTCGTCGACGAACCCGTGTCTCACATCCTTCACCGCCTGCACGATGAAGATCAGCCCGATCAATACGGCGAAGATCTCGTCGGTGAAACGAGAGAAGTACCGAATCAGCACGCTGGCGTCGGTGGCCGCGAGGACCCACATGAAGAGCATCGCCCACAACCCGGTCCACGCGGCCGTGGGGAGGAAGGGGATGTCGTACCGCACGCAGATGCTGTACAGGATGCCGGTGAAGATCACGTTGGGGCCGGTGGCACCGAGAATCGCCATCGGCTGACCCGCGAAGATCGCCCACAACAGACCCGAGACCGCCGAGGCCAGCAAGGTCTCCACAGCGCCGATCTGGCCCCCAGTCAACTCGTGAAGGAGGCCGCCGAAGGCGATCGCAGGCGCCAGACACGCGAAGTACATGAACAAGGTGGAGGCCACGACCTTTGGGCTGAACCCGACTCGGAAGTCGTCGAGCCACCACGGCAGACGCCGCCGCAGATCCTCTCGGATCCCTCCGAAGAGCCGGCCGCTGTACCGAAGGCCCGGCGGCATGTCGACGAGACCGACCTTGCGACTGAGCGCCTCCTCGTACACCCGAAGCAGGGCGCCTTTGCTGGGCGCAGCGAGGGCCGCCTCCGCGAAGGTCGGCTCGTGCATGAGCTTCGCGAACTCCGCTGCCAGACTCAGCCTGGGGTGGGTGCGTTCGTTGGAGAGGAGGACCCAGGCGAAGCGGATCGCCGTGCCATCCGGAGCGCGTCCGAGGCTGTCGTGATCTAGACGAATCAACGCCGCGACGGGAGGACCCGGTTCATCGAGGGTGTCGTGGAGCACCGCCACGCTGGACTCCAGCACGTCCGGCCCCTGATCCAGCTCGCGGTGCAGGGACTCCCCGATCGCCACTCTGTAGGCTTCGCTCACGCCCTCCATCTGATCGAAGGTGTGCTCCAAGCCCACCACGGCAGCGTGGAGATCCTCGGCAGGAACATCGAGGAGCACGACCGGTTCGCAGATTCCATCTGAGGTTCGAATCACAGCAGTCTCCAAGAAATCACCTAGCTGAGCACAAGACCGTTCTATCGAGCCTTGGTTGGCACCGGCTGAGGCCCATCTCCGTATCCCTGGGGCACCCTGAGCGGAGGCCATCTCGTGAGATCACCCCTGTGGGACACCCTCGATCGCTCACGGCCCGCCGCGTCGACCCGAACACGCCGTTACCTCGCTATCCTTCAATCCTCCGGGTGCAGCCGCGAATTCGCCAGCGCGGCCGAGAGTACGGCCCGAACAGCCTGATTCTGCATCCGCGAGGGCATCACGACGGCGTAGACGCACTCTCGGGCGCCGTTCAACTCACCCACGCAGACCACCTCGTAGTGCGACACGACCGCGGCACGCACGGCAGTTGGCACGGCGAAGATACCCGCCCCGTCTTCTCCGAATGCCTTGAGCAGCGCGCTGTCGTTGAACTCGGCCACCACCTCGGGTCGGATCGTCTCCCTCTCGAACCACGCTTCCAGCAAGGCACGCATGGCCGAGCCGACCTCGGGCAGGAGGAAAGGAGCCCCGTCGAGGCTCTTCGGAAACCCATCGAGCACTCGCGAGGCCAGACTCGGCGCCGCCATCAGGGACACGGTGGACTCACCAAGCAGCGTGCTCACCGCATGGACATCAGAGGACAGGCCAACAGGCCGGTCGACGACGACCATGTCGAGGTGGTGAACGGCAAGATCCGCCACCAGCCGGTCGGCCCGGTCCTCGTGAACGACGAGATGCACCGGAAACCCCTCGATCCGCAGGGCAGGCGCCAGAATCTCTCGCGCAACCAGCTTTGGCAGATCGTTCCCCACGCCAACCCGAAAGCGGTAGGCGTGACGCGCCCCCGTCGCGCGGCGACCCGCATCGATCATCTCCTGGCCCAACGCGAAGATCTCATCGGCGTACTGCCGGATCATCTCTCCGCGCTCCGTCAGCACCAGCCGGCGTCCCTTCCGGTCGAACAGCGGGTAGCCGAGGCTCTTCTCGAACGCCCGGATCTGCGCGCTCACGGTGGAAGGCGTCAGGTGAAGCAGCTTGCTCGCTCGGGTCAGGTGCCCCTCACGTGCGGTGACCCAGAAGTAATGGAGACGCCGGAAGCTAAAATCGTCCATATTTTGGGGAATTCCTTTCCACTAGGGGTTCAGGGGTGCGCGAACTGACGCAATGCGTAACCAGTCTGTTCGTCCCCACCACACAACACGTGTGAAACAAAGCGTTGGACCGAACGGTGTGCACCGCCGTAGGTTGGAGACAAGTTCACCCGAGGACCGGAACGGAGGAGCGCCCAATGGTATTCAGACAACTCCAGCTCCCTCCACGGGAGGCATCGTCAGACCCGAGACCCGTCGCACTTGCGCTTCGGCCCCATTCCGATTCATGGTTTCTGTTGGAGCACGCAGCAGACTGGGCGGAGCGGCTCGGCGAGCGCCTGGACCTCGTCACGGTCGTCCCCCGACCTGGGTTGCCGTTTGATGTGCCGGAGCACTCGGCGGTCCGCCCCGCCGGCCGTAGGCGAGAGACTCGCCTCGCAAGGACCTGGCTTGAGCGGCTCATGAAGAGCATCCCCTCGAGGGCGCAGGGAACCGTATTGGTTCTCGATGGCGATCCGGTGACTGCCCTCGGCGAGGCTTCCAGTCGGTACAGCCTGCTCGTTGTCGGGCGCAGCACACGAACGGGGCTCTCATCGCTCCTCCGGCCAAGCGTTTCCCGTCGTCTCGCACAGCGGTGTTCAGTTCCCGTGATGGCTGTCGGGGGACGTCGGCCCCGCTCGGAGCTCGTTGCGGTCTTGCCACTCACGACTCCCCCGAGATTGGAGGGACTCAGGTGGGTGCGCCGACTGTTTCCCCAGGCAAGAGTTGTCCCCGTTCACTTGAAGGACGGAGATGGAGTTGGCGGAGCTGTGGTTCCTGGGAGGTTCGAACTCCCCGGCGCCGTGATTCGAGACACTGGAATCAAGACAGGACGCGTGCTCACACCGTTTGGCGCGGGCCGGGTCGTGGCCGGCTACGCGAGCCATCTCGACGCCGATGTCGTGGTCGCGCCGGCCCCTGAGAGACGCGGCCTGATCGAATGGCTGTTCGGCTCCCTCACGGACGGGTTGATCTGGGGTTGCCCCTGCACCCTGCTCGTCGTCCCCGCCAGACCCGCGCAACGGTGGTGGGGAGCTGGCAATCCATGACCAGCACCGGGCCCGACCAGGGAGACGCCGACGTGAAGGCAACCGGTGGCGATGCCACCCCTGAACCCCGTACCCTGGCCAAGATGGTGGTGACCCTGCCGGCATCGGAGAAAGCCTCGGATGAGGCCAATCCAGAGCTGTACCGACGATGTGAAGAAGAGTGGATGCAAATACTGCAGAAGCACGCGACCACGATCCGAGCGAACGTTCTCACGACGATCTCGAAGAGCGTGGTCAAACACCGGGTCAAGACTCGCTCCAGCCTGGGCTACAAGCACAGCCACCCCAAGTACAATCCCGACCTCGATGGCGAGCCGGTCAAGGACCTGCTCGGCCTACGCGTCGTCGTGCCCTTCCTGGAAGATGTGGAGTTCGTGGTGGCGGGCCTCCAAGAGGGGTGGGCGGTGCTCGAGATCGAGCGGAAGAGCGAGGTCCTCTCGTACCGGGAGTTCGGCTACGACGCGATCCACGTCATCCTCGATCTCCAGGAAGAGCTGAGCGGAGTCGACCTGCCTCGCGGGGTCGCCCGTGTCTGTGAGGTCCAGGTGAGGACCTACCTTCAGGAGGCGTGGGCGGAGGTGGAGCACGAGCTCATCTACAAGAACGGAACGGCGACCGCCGACCAGGCCATCCGCAAGAAGCTGGCAGCCCTGAACGCCAGCCTGGCGTTGGGAGATACGATCTTCCAGGAGCTCCGCGACCACCAGAGACAGCAGGCCGCATGGGGGCGACGTCGGTTCAACGAGCTTCGGAAGAAGGCGGCGTTCGTAGGCGGCGACGGCAGCCTGGGCCAGGGAACGCTCGGTCGGAGGACGCAGCCGTCCCGTCCGGAGCGACTGCTGCTGCAGGGCATCGACGCTCACAACGAGCGCCAGTACGACAAGGCTGTGGAGCTGTACTCCAGGCTCCTTGAGCTGGGCGCCACCATAGAACTTCGGGCGACCACCCATGTCCACCGTGGGATGGCGCACTTCATGGCGGACCGGGTCCTTCAATCCATCGACGAATTCTCCCGGGCGTGGGAGTACGAGCCGCGCAACGTGCTCGCACTGAACAGCAGAGCGCTGGCCTGGCGGCACATCGGCGTGGTGAACCAAGCCCTGGCCGACTTCGACGAGAGCCTGGCGATTCGACCGGAGCAACCGGAGGTCCACTTGCTGAAAGCGCAGACCTATGCAGAGATGGACGGGAAGGGGGCCAATGCACTGCAGGAGATTGCCAGAGCGCTGAAGCTGCAACCAGGCTACGCCGAGGCAAGAGCGCTCCAGAGCAAGCTCCTGTCCAAGAAGGAGCCCGACTGACCGCCGTTCACGGCCGTCTGACATGGTAGACGCCAGCAACTGACCGACGGCTGGCTCTGCCTGCCCAAGGACCTCGGGCGCGCGCCCCGAGACGAGTCGAGGGCGAGGAGATTGGCTCGTCCTGTCTCTGGCACGTGTGATTGGAGTAGGAGACCCTGTGGCACACCCCGACGAGCTTGCACCGTTGATCCGTCTCGTAGCATCCAAGCTGGGTACAGATGCGGATCACTCGGCGATCGACGAAGCGCTTTCCGCATTGTCGACCGACGCCGATCTCGTCGTTCGCTTCGAGCGAGCGGTCGAGTGGATTGGAGTCCGCGTGCGCTGGGTGGCATGCGAAGGCGTGGACCTCTCCGCGATCGCCAGGCCCGACCTTCCCCTCGTCGGAATCGACCCTGAGCGCGGGAGCTGGTGGATCGTGGACCGGTCTTGGATGGGGAAGGTGCGCACCATCTCGGCCATGTGGGCTGACGCTCGGTGGGTCGACCCGTCGGAGCTCCCCACGTCGAGTCCAGTGGTCTGGGCGCGGGTAGAGCCCCTCCTTCCGGCTGCTCCGTGGGCCTCGGGGCAGGGTGCCCCGCTGAGCCCGACGCAGCGAGTCGTGGGGCTTCTTCGATCCGAACATCGCGATGTGACCGTCGTCTTGGTGTACGCAGTGCTGGTCGGGGTCCTCACCCTGGCCACCCCCCTGGCCACCCAGGTGCTCATCAACCAGCTGGCCTTCGGTGTCGTCCTACAGCCGATCCTGTTCCTCGGCTTGGCACTGTTGATGTGCTTGACGCTCGCGGCAGGACTCTGTCTCATCGCACCCACCAGTACCTGCAGGACCGGATTCCATCGCGACGTCGCTCACCGCATCGCAACCGGCTCCACCGGTGAAGATGGTGGGACGAAGTCGTGGCCGCAGGCCACTCGCACCTCGGGGAACGGCCGGAAGGGGGGCGGGGCCGCGGAGCGGGCGCGCGACGAGGTGCGGCACTGGAACGGAGACGAATGCGCCTGTTGCGGGCTGAGCCATTTGCCCTCCTTGGTAGCGTTGGTGTGTTCCTTCCTAGGCGATCCGATGGCGCCGAGGCTATCCGGCCTCGCGATGAGGCGCTCTGACAGGGCAGACGCAATGGCCGTGCGGGATCGGACACCAAGCTGCACGATCGCTCCGGATTCGCCGCCGACGAGAGCCTGGCGCCAACGGGCGGCTCGAGGGCGCCGGCCCCCAGCCATGGACATCCACTTTGGCAGGTCCCTGTCCAATCGGCAGCGTGTCGTCCGTCTCAGTCGTGCCCGACCTGGCCCGGGCCGCGAGTCCCATCTACGGTGCATGGGCGTCTCGTGATGCCGCGATGCGCTACTGGAAGCTCCGCTGACCGAACCGCAATGAACAACTCCCTTCCCACAATCGAAGAGCGCCCCGCCACCGCCGAAGCGGCCCTGGCCACCGCCGAGGCCTGCGTCGGCGCCGTCCACCGGCTCGCGTGGCGCGGCCCTGACGAGCGTGGCGATCGCGTGCGTGCCCTCGCCTGGTTCCGCAGCAGCGTGACCACCCTGTCTCGCGCGAACCGAGCCCTGGCGTCGGTCCTCGACTGGTGGCTCGTGGCCGCTGTCGGCGACGACCCCGTCGAGCTGGCGTGGTCCATCGACCGGGAGATCCCTGGCCGCCTGGGCGAGGTGCTCCGCGCCATCCTCGAGTCCGATGGGGACCGCAAGCTCGACGTGGTCCGTCGGCCTGCGGCCCTCCAAGAGGTGCTCGCCCAGCTCGAGCAGGTCTCCGAGCGCAACCCGGGCAAGATCGCTGCTGACAAGCACATCCTCGGCGACGCCCTCTCCGAGTGCCGCCAGGTGATCCGCGCGGCCGAGGCCAGCGCTCCCCCGCCCACGGGGCTCAGGCTGCCCGGCTGCGAGGACGAGGACCTCGAGGCCTGGGCCAGCGAGGGCACCGCGGCTCGCCGGGTCACGCCGGGCACGCCGGTGTGGGACTCGCTGGTGCGGCAGTTGACGCAGCGCCGCGACCTGATCCGTCGCGCGTTCGCCTTGTGGCCCGGCAACGACCGAGAGGCTCCCGAGCTGCCCCGGGACTGGCGCAAGGTGCTGCAGGCCGCCTGCGGCGATGGTGGCGCGCTGGCGTGCGCGTTGGTCGAGGACGCCGTGCCGGAGCCCGGAGAGCGACCGCGCCTCGGCCCAAGCGCGGTCCTCGATGCCGCTGAGTCGGCTCCGCCCCAGCCCGCCCGCCGGTTGTGGTTCGTCCTGGTTCGGGAAGCGGTGGACGCCGGCGGTCTGTCCTGGCCACGCTGGGCGGCGCCGCTTGCGAAGCGACTCGACGCGCTGGGCGAGCGCCTCGACGAGCTGCACGCGTCCTACGAGGGAGACGCCGCCGAGGCTCTCGCCGTGGCGCGCCAGGCGGTGGCCGACATCGACCCGGACGAGGCCGAGGTGTGGGTCAAGCAGGCCGCCGAGATGCACCAGGAGGCCACGGTCGGTGCAGATCTCGAGCGCCTGCGTGCCCGGGGCGAGTCCCGCACGGCCGAGCTCGAGGCACTGGGCGAGGAGGTCCCTTCGGATCGGGCCGATGTGTCCGCGTGGGTCGACGGGGTCGACGAGCGCTGGCGCCAGGCCCGGCAGCGCCTACGGGAGGACTTCGAGGCTCTGCGGCGTCGGGCCGCCCTCGTCCGCGGCGCCCCCCCGTCCCAGGTCGCGGAAGCAGAGCGGGCCATCCAGCGGAGCGAGCTGCTACGCGCACGAGACGCCCTCGCCGAGGCTGGGCAGCGCTTGACACCCCTGCTCGAGCGCGAGCGCGAGCGCATGGCGCCGGAGCTGTGGGCCGTCCTCGACGGGGCGGACGACCTCGACGGCAAGCTGCGAGCATCCATCCGAGCCGCCGCAGAGCGTGCGGTAGCCCGGCGCGAGGTCGGGCTCTCCGCCCAGGGTCTGGTCGCTGATCTGGAAGCGGTGGTGCGCCTCCCCTCGGACGCGGCTGCGATCGGGAGGGATGGGCGCCGCCTGGCCCTGGTCCTCGGCGGTCTTCCGGTGGCGGGCGATCTGGATGGTGACGGCGTGGGCGTGGCGGGGCTCACCGTGACCGCTGGCGTTCCGGAGGACGCCCCCGCTCGTGTGGCGCGGTGGGGTGAGGTGTGGACCCGCCCTCGCGGGGAGGGCCTCGCGCGGGTGTTCTTGCGGGACGCTGGGACCATCGAGGGCCCCTTCACTACAGAGGGAGACACGTTGGTCCCCTCCGACCCGCGCATGGCGACGGCGCGTGTTGCAGCATCGGAGTTCGATCGCCTCTTCGGTCGCGTCGCCGTCGATGACGAACGCTGGCTGGTCCCGCTGCCGCCGTCCCTCGACGAGCTGTTGGCCATCGGCGCCGAGGCCGTGGACCGACTCGATGACGAGGCGGTCGCGCGCTGGCTCGCTGCGCAGATCGAGGGGGCCCCGCTGCCCGAGATCCTGCGGCGCTGGATCGACGACGAGACGGCACGCTCGCTTCCCGACTCCCTTCGGGACGCCCGCCTCGAGCGGCTCGGGGCCCTGGTCGGTCGCGCCGAGGCGCTGGCCGCGGTTCGCGAAGACGCTCTCCGTGGTTGGCTGGAGAGCGAAGACGGGGCTGCCAGTGCCGCTCGTGCAGCAGAGGCCCTGGTCGACCGCGAGGCCGAGGCGTACCAACAGCGTCTGGCTGTACGGCGAGCCGAGCTGGACCGCGAGCTGTCCGAGGCCGAGACGCAGCTCGCCACCGTCAAGGAGCGCCTCGAATCCGAGGAGCGGCAGGCGCGCGCTGATCTGGACGAGGTGAAGCAGGAGCTCGAGGCCACCAAGGAGCTGCTGGGGGACCACAAGCTGCGCCTGCTGGCCGAACTCGGTGGCCTCGGAGGTGGGCCGCCGGGGGCGCCAGTCGGCCCCGCCGAACCGCCTGCCACGCCGATCCGTGCCTCGGGGTTCCGGCCCACGGAGGGCCTGGACATGGCCACGCTGGTGCGGGAGGTCGCCGGCCACACCTGGGGCGAGATCGAGGTCGCCAACCTGCTGCTGTCCCTCGCGACGGGCCGCTGGACCCTGATGGCCGGCCTTCCAGGGGTGGGCAAGTCCACCTTCGTGCGCAGCGTGCTCACCCGCCTGGGCCACGGGCCGGGCACCGAGCGGTACCTTGAGCTGGTGGTGCGACGGGACTGGCAGGACGACGCCGCCCTGTTCGGTTTCTGGCACCCCACGCAACGGCGCTGGACCGCATCGAGCGAGGGCTTCGTCGAGCACCTGCTGCGGGCCGCAGACGGTACCGGCGGCGATGGGTTGTGGCCGGTGCTCGTCGAGGAGCTCAACCTCGCGTCGCCGGAGTACTACCTGGCGCGGATGCTCTCGGCCTTCGAAGCGGCCCACCCGTCCGTGCGGCTCTACGACGCCGAGCTGGTCCCATCCAACGCGGGTCGCTACCCACCCGCCTTCGCCTTGGCCCAGGCCGTGCGGGTGCTCGGCACGGTCAACGTCGACGACACCGTAGAGCGCCTGTCGCCACGCTTTCTCTCACGGGCCAGCGTGATCTGGGTCGAGCCCAGGCTCGATGCCCCGCTGTGGCGCCCGGAGGACGACGTGACCGACCTGGCCGTTCCCTGGAGCGCGCTCGAGGCCGCAGCCGGTGGTGAGGAGGCCGAGCTGGGCCCGATCATGGAGCTGGTCCGCTTGCTCCAGGACCAGCGCGTGCCCGGGGCACCCACGGCGCGGACGCGGCGTGCCATCGGCCGCTACCTGGCGGCGTCTCGCGGCGTGATGCCGGCCACCGATGCGCAGGACCTGCAGGTGCTCCAGCGGGTGCTTCCACCGCTGCGTGGGGTCGGACCGCGGTGGCGCAAGCTGCTGGAGCGGATGGCGGAGCTGCAACAGCGGCACGGCTGGCGAAGGTCGGCCGCACGGACCCTGGAGCTGCGGGAGCGCGGAGAGGAGCTCGGTGACTGGTACGACTTCTTCCACACCTGAGCTCGAGGTCACCGCCGGCGCGGTTCGGGTGCCGGCCGGAACGGTGGCCGAGGTGCCGGGGCGGGGCGACCTGCGGGTCCGGCTGCGGGGTTGTGTGCCCGAGCACCGGATCGAGCTTCGCGTGGGGGAGCAGCGCATCGAGCTGCTGACGGATGCCGGTGGAAGAGCGTCGTGGACCGCACCGGGGCTCCTCGGCCTGGTGGCCGGCGAGGTGTGCGTCGGGGTCGATGACGCGCAGGTCCGGTTCGTCGTACGGCCGGACAAGCTTCTGGCTGATGCGGTGCTGGCGCTGGTGCTCGAGCTGGAGGACGTGGCCGAGGGCCTGGCCCAGTCGGCGGGCGCTGTGTCCACCGTCGATGGGCTGCGCTCTCGGGACCGCGACCTGTCGATGCTCGACACGGCGATCGGGCTCGCCGCCAGTGCAGCGCCAGCGATCCGGCGACGACCGATCCACCGCGCGAAGGAGGTGGTCCGTGCCGTCCCGAGGGAGATGGGCGCCCGTTCCGCGCGGGATGTGCGCTGGCTCGCGACCCATCCGGTGCAGGCGGTGCGGGCCGAGGCGACGGGGCGAACGGTGGGCGTGTCCCGGGAGCGGCGGGCCGACCTCGACACTCTCGAGAACCGGGGCGTGCTGTCGGCCTATGATCGGCTCGAGCGGGCGGTCGCCGAGCTGCGGGCGGTGGTCGATGGCGAGGTCGCCCGGCTGGCTGCGACGCGGCCCGCCCGTGAGGCCTTCCTCACCGAGCGGGGCAACCTGTGGCAGGAGCGTGACCTGCCGCGACTGCGGGCGCTGCAGGAGCGGCGGGCCCGCCTCGACGAGCTCAAGCGCGAGGTCACGGCCACTCGGACCCGGGCGGGGTTGCCGGATCTGCGGCCCCGTGGCGCTCGGATGCTCCGCACGCCACGGGTCGACGCCGAGCCGGCCTACTGGGCGACCTTCCGCGCGTTCCTCCTCGCCGAGCAGGCCGAGGCGGGGGAGGCGCCACCTGCAGCCGCACCGGTGCGGGCGCTGGACGAGCTCTGGGAGCAGTGGTGCACTGTCGCCGTGGTCCGTGCGCTGGCTGACCAGCTGGGTCCGCCCGACGGTGAGCACCTGGTCGACCCGGGTTGGTTCTCCAGCCTGCGGAGCGGGCCCGTGGCGCGGTGGAGTGACGCGCGGCGCACGGTGACCGTTTCCTACGAGCCGGAGATCGGGCGGGCGGGGGTGCCTCGGAAGCTGCACCCGGGACGGCCGTGGCGTCCGGACCTCGTCATCGAGGTCCGCTGGGCCGACGGCACCCTCGACCTGCACGTGCTGGACGCGAAGTATCGGCGGGAGGCCGGGGGCGCGCCCTGGGGCGCCCTGCAGGAGGTGTGGCACAAGTACGGCGACAGCATCGGAGACGCCGATGGCTGGCCCGTCGTGCGCTCGGTCTGGGTGCTGTGGCCCGGCGAGGGGCTACGGCTGGTCGGCCCTCGCATGCTGGACGCAGGATGGCCAGTCGAGCGGCTGCGGGGCGGCGCCATCGGGCTGCAACCAAGCGAAACGCGCGGGCTGCAGCGTGTCCTGGACTGCGTTGCCCGATGAACCAGCTGTGTGCGCTCGGACGGGAGGCCTCACACGCGCCGCGCGCTCGGAACCTCGACGATCCGATAGGTGACCGTCATGGACTGGATCAACTTCCGCCATCTGTACGCGTTCTGGGCCGTCTGTCGGTATGGCGGCTTCAGCAAGGCCGCGGAGCGGGTCTGCGTCTCCCAATCCACGGTCAGCGCGCAGGTCGCCCAGCTGGAGGCCTACCTCGGCGAGCAGCTGCTGGACCGAAACACCCGCTCGGTGAAGGTCACGGGCCGAGGGGCCGCGCTTCTGGAGTACGCAGACTCGGTCTTCGAGATCAGCCATGAAATCAACAGGATCTTCCGAGATAAACAAGAGATGGCGGGCCCTACTCGCATTCGAGTGGGCATGGTTGGCGGTTTCTCCCGCAACTTCATCTACCGGTGCCTCACCGCTGCCCTGGAACGCGATCCTGGCCTGCACGTCGAGCTTGTCGACGGGTCCTTTGACGCGCTCACGGAAATGCTGCGCCGCTTCGACCTCGACCTGCTGTTCAGCCTGGAGCAGCCACGCCAGAGGGATCTCATCACGCTCAGCCACCGACGCGTCGCCTCCAGTCCCATCTGCCTCGCCGGCACGCCGGAGGTCGTGAGCCGGATCCTCTCGAGGCCGGTCGAGTCGCCGCACACCCACCTGTACATGTTCCGGCATCCCCTGCAGGGACTTCCGCTCGCGGAGACGGTGGCCGCCGAGCTCGCGCTGGAGGTCGACGTTTCGGTGATGACCGACGACATCTCGCTCCTGCGCTTCCTGGCCAACGGTGGGTGTGGGCTGGCGGTGGTCCCGCAGATCGGCGTGAAGGAAGACCTCGAGTCGGGCCGCGTTCGGGCGATCAGCTTGAAGGACCCACCCCGCATCGACCTCTACGCCGTCTACTTGAAGAAGGGGGCCCGCCGTCCGGCCGTCGAGAGGTTCCTGGGATCGACCAACTTATCGGCTGAGTAGATGACACCCTTCCATATTATCTATTTCACTTGTGAATGCTCCCGCTTTACCGTCTGTAGAGACGGGTTGTTCGTACGAACAGGGGGAGCGAAATGCCTGGCACCGCACTGCACCAGCTGTACCGCGCCCCAGATCCGGAAGCGCCTGTGGTCGCGCTGGTCACCGGAGTCTTTTCGCACCCCGACGCGAGCTGCGCGTTCATCCAGACGGCACGAGCCGCGTTCGACCACGCACGGAAGACCGACACGCTGCCGGCACTCGAGGCGGCGGTCGACAAGGCGCTCGCGTTCGCCGATGGCCTGACCGGCTGGCTGGTGGTGGCTCGGGCCGGAGAGTTCCGGCCCTTCGCGTACGCGGTGCGGCTGGGGCGCGCCCATCCGCCGGCGCTGTACGTTGGCTCGACGCTGCCCGGCCTGCACGAGGAATCACAGCCCCATCATTCGCCGGGTCATCACCCTCGGCCGGAGCACGCCAGTGGGGGTCACCTTGACGCGGTTGCGTAGGCACGGGCCACGCGAACTTGATCAAACGCCATCGCATTGAGACGGGTCGACCACGCATCGGGCCCACCACCGCAGGAGAGCTCATGTCGATTCTCGCCGCCGTCGTTCGAGACGACTCGTCATACACCGCCGTGCTGGATGCTGCGTCAGCACTCGCAGGGTCAGATTCCTTCGAGGTCTTGTCCCTGTACCCGTCTCCTGCATCGCACGAAGAGGTCCGATTCCACTCACCAGCAGAGAAGACCGCCGCGGCTCGCGCTGCGGTGAAGGAGGCGATCGAGGCCGACCTGAAGGCGCGGTCCCTCGACGGCCTCGTGAATGTACCTGTCGCCAGGCTCTACAACCTCGGAGACAACATCGTGGAGCACGCCCAGGAGATGGGGGCCACACTGGTTGTGATCGGCACCCACGGGCGCAGCGGGTTGAGCCGGCTCTTCCTCGGCTCCGTGGCCGAGCGAGTCGTTCGCCACGCCCACTGTGATGTGTACGTCGCGCGACCCCAGCGATCGGACTGAATACTCCTCGTTCTGCGTATCGAGGCCCGACGGCTTCAGAGCGCGTCGCGACCTGTGTCGCGTCGGCGCGATGAAGCGGTCAGCGGACCCCGACCGCCGTTCGGACGCGGAGGGCTGGCCGGTGGTGCGCTCGGCGTGGGTGCTGTGGCCCGGCGAAGGGCTGCGGCTGGTAGGACCGCGCATGCTGGACGCGGCGTGGCCGCTCGAGCGGCTGGACGGCTGGGCGGCTGGGCGGCTCGGTTGGGCTCGGACCCGGTCGACCTCGGTGGGGTAGGCTCGGCGACGATGTCCGCCAACCTCACCGACTTCACGAGCGATGTCCTGGAAGCCACCGACCGCTGGCCCGAGATCAAGGCCGCCATCGATGACGGAACCCCTGTCGTCGAGGTCGCCGAGAGCTTCGGCGTCTCCGTCGCGGGCCTCAGCGGGGCGCTGCGCCGCACGGGTGCCCGCGGCCGGAGCCGGATCGTCCGGCGGTTCACGGCGGACGCGCAGCCACCCGCGGCGAATGTGGGCGCCGACCCGCCCCCCAAGGGCCAACGCACCCGGAAGGTCCCACGGACCGATGCGGTGCCCGATGGGTTCAAGAACCAGCTCGGCAAGGTGCCGGACACCGAGATCGCGGAGCGGGCTGGCGTCTCGATGTGGGTGGTACGCGCCTACCGCATTCGCCAGGGCATCGCCGCGTATCGCCGGAGCGGAGGTCGGACTCCACGCAAGGCAGCGCCCACGAAGCGCCCCAGCAAAGCGCAGCGCCCGGCCGGCAGGCCAACGCCGGGGCTACGGCGGGTGGCGAAGCACCACGAGCTGGTCGGAGCCCGACCTGACCATGAGGTCGCCGAGCTGGCGGGCGTCAGCGTCGGCACCGTTCGGAACTACCGTAAGCGGCATGGCATCGCTGCCGCCCCGCGCACGGCCTGGGCGTCGTCGAAGCACGCAGCCCTCGGAAGCCGCAGCCGGCAACGCCCGCGGCCCCAAAGCCCACCGAGGTGCGTCCGCCGAGGCCGATCGAGCGGCCCGCGACGCCTCGCACCAGCACCGCCTGGAGGGTGGTCTTCGAGTCCGGCGAGGAGCGGATCGCCGTGTGCGACACGCTGGTCGAGACCGCCGAGCAGATCGCCGCTTCCGGGTTGGGAGAGGCGCTGCGCATCGAGCGGCTGGGTGTAGCCTTGCTCGGGTGAGCCTCGAGTCCAGGGAGCACCCATGTCCGATCCCCACCTCAAGATGGCCGAGCTGGACCTGCCTGGCGCGGTTCCCTCGGAGATCGAGGCCGTGGCGCAGCTCGCCACGAACCTCGTCCTGCAGGATGTGGTCGACGGCAGGGTCAGCTACCTCATCTTGTTGGCGTTCAAGGGCAGCAAGGTCCGGGTCTGGCAGCTCCACGATCCGCCCGTCCCGGACGACATCGTCCGGACGATCATCCAGCGCGACGAGCCGCAGGCCATCGCCTTCGTCCACCCCATGCCCCTGCCGCCCCAGGTCGAGGGCGAGCGAGGCTACAACGTCGCCGTCGAGACCCCGACCGGGAAGTTCGACAGCCTGATCGCCCTGTGGGGTGGGGAGGGCCTCGGCGGCGAGATGATGCGGATCTACGGTCGCCGGATCGAAGACGCGGAGCCCCGATGGCTCGGCGTGCCGCCGGAGGGCGAGGTCGAGATGTGGCTCGAAGGGCCCGTCGGGCTGGTCGGCCCCCGCGGGGAAGCGTAGCCTTCGAGGCTGGTCAAGCCCTCGGCGCTGGGCGATGCGGCGGTTCCGCGTAGCTCTCGACAGTGTCCATCCAGCCGTCTCCACGGTTTCCCGCACCGGTTGCATCCCCTTCGGTCACTCGGCGACCAGGAGGTACCCGCGAGTGCGACAGCCCGCCTTGCCGCCATGTGTCGGCCTCATTACATCGTGCTCGAATCAATTGAGAGCGAATGATCAGAATGCGACCGATAAGCGTGGCGGAAGGGCTCCCAGACCTGTGGGTCGTGCTGAAGTTCGGCGGCACCTCTGTCGCCACAGAGCCGGGCTGGCAGACCATCGCCGGCGCATGCCGGGAGATCCTGGCCGAGGGCCACCGGGTGCTGCTGGTGTGCTCGGCGCTCGCTGGGGTGTCCAACGCGCTGGACGAGCTGATTGCGGCTGCGGCCGCTGGCGAGGATGTGACCGGCGGGCTGCTGGCCCTGCGCGAGGCCCACATCGCGCTGGCTTCCGACCTCGGCATGGGGCTCCCCCGAGGAGTCGACGACGCGTTGGCGGAGCTGGAGGCGGGGCTCCATGGGGTCCGCCTGCTTCGGGATGCCAGCCCGAGAGTTCGCGCGCGGCTGATGGCGCTCGGCGAGCGGATGTCGACCCACCTGGGTGCCGCGTGGCTCGAGACACAGGGACAACGCTGTGCCTGGTGCGACGCTACGACCCTTTTGACCACGGCGTCTCGGCCGGGCATGCCCGAATCCTCGCGCTACCTCGCAGCGCGCGTGGCACCGGCGCCGAACGCCGAGATCCGCGCCCGGCTGCCCGACGCGCCGATCGTGATCACGCAGGGATTCGTCGCAGCCGACCACGAGGGCAACACGGTCCTGCTCGGCCGCGGCGGCTCCGACACGTCCGCGGCGTGCCTGGCTGTGATCATCGGTGCTGTGCGAGCGGAGATCTGGACCGATGTGCCCGGCCTGTTCACGGCCAATCCGCAACAGGTGACCGGCGCCCGCCATCTGGAGCGGCTCGGGTACGACGAGGTGGCGGCGATGGCGTCACTGGGAGCGCGGGTGCTCCACCCGCGCTGCATCGAGCCCGTCTTCGATGCATCGCTGCCGCTGCACGTCCGAAGCACCTACCTTCCTGATGCCCCTGGCACGCGAGTAGATAGCGGCTCGGAGCCCGGCATCAAGGCAGTCACCGCACGAAGAGGGCTTGCCTTGCTGCGGATGTGTCGTCCGAGCCAGTGGCAGCCGGTGGGCTTCGTCGCGGACGTCTCGGCCTGCTTCAGGCGCCACGGCATGTCGATCGATCTGATGTCGACCTCCCCGTCGACGGTCGTGGCCACCGTCGATCCTTCGTCCGCCCCGGGCGCATCGTTCGACGCGCTCCTCCACGACCTGGACGGCGTCTGCGATGTCTCGCTGCAGCGACCCGTCGCCAGTGTCAGCCTCGTCGGCACGCGGGTGCGCAATGCCCTCGATCGGCTCGGTAGCGCCTTTCAGGAGCTGGAGGGCGTCGCGGTCGGCATGGTGGCTCAGGGGGCCGCCGACCACCACCTCACCTTCGTGATCCGGCAGAGCGCTGTCGACGAGGTCGTCCGCCGCCTCCACAGCGTGTTGCTCGACGAGCCCGCCTCGGAGACGTTCGGTCCCACCCTCGCCCAGCTGAGTGCGGCCCACCCGACGCCAGGAACGGAGATGTCGGCATGAGCCCGGCGGTCCAGCTCAGAGCACCGCGACCCGAAGATGCCCCGGCGGCATGGCGGCTCGTCTGCGCCACCGGAGTGCTCGACGTGAACTCCGGGTACGCCTACTGCGCGACGTTTCGCCACTTCGGGAGCACGAGCGTCGTGGCGACTGCGGACGAACGGCTTGCTGGCTTCGTCACCGCCTACCGGCTCCCCGAACGACAGGACGTGCTGTTCGTGTGGCAGGTGGGTGTCGACGCGGACTTCCGCGGGCAGGGCATCGCGACGCGGATGCTCCTCTGGATCCTCGAACAGAGCGCCTGCCGCTTCGTTCGACACATCGAGACCACGGTCACAGCATCCAACAGCCCCTCGCGAGCGCTGTTTCGACGGCTCGCCCAACGCCTGAGCACCGACTGCCAGATCGGACCCGGGTTCGGCGAGCCGGAGCTGGGCCCGGACCACGAGCCCGAAGAGCTGTTTCGCATCGGACCTCTGCACAGGAGTACCCCATGACCCCCTTCGATCGCCTCGAGAGCGAGGTCAGGAGCTACTGCCGCTCCTTTCCGGTCGTCTTCGAGACCGCCTCGGGCGCCACACTCACCGACGAGGACGGCGCGGACTATGTCGACTTCTTCGCCGGCGCCGGCGCTCTGAACTACGGCCACAATCCGCCGGACCTCAAGGCTGCCCTGCTCGAGTACCTGGCGGGCGACGGCATCACCCACAGCCTCGACATGGCCACGGCTGCCAAGCGGCGGTTCATGGAGCGCTTCGAGGAGGTGATCCTCCAGCCCCGCGGCCTGTCGTACAAGATGCTCTTCCCCGGCCCCACCGGTACCAATGCCGTCGAGGTAGCCCTCAAGCTCGCTCGGAAGAAGACGGGCCGCAGCGGCGTCGTCTCCTTCACCAACGGGTTCCACGGCATGACCCTGGGCTCGCTGGCGTTGACCGGGAACGGCGGCAAGCGGGGAGGCGCTGGCGTGTCGCTCGATGATGTGTTCGTCATGCCCTTCGACGGGTACCACGGCTCCGAGATCGACACGATCGAGCTGGTCGAGCGTATGCTGACGGATCGGAGCTCGGGCATCGATCTCCCTGCTGCCTTCGTCCTCGAGACCGTGCAGGCCGAGGGAGGTGTGCGGGTGGCCTCCGACGCATGGTTGCGTCGGCTGGCAGAGCTTGCCGACCGACTCGGCGTCCTCCTGATCGTGGACGACATCCAGGTCGGCTGTGGCCGGACGGGTCGGTTCTTCAGCTTCGAGGAGGCCGGCCTGGTGCCCGACGTCGTATGCCTGTCCAAGTCCCTGTCGGGCTACGGTCTTCCGATGGCGATGGTGCTGCTTCGCCCCGAGCTGGACGTCTTCTCGCCTGGTGAGCACAACGGGACGTTCCGCGGCCACATGCCGGCCTTCGTCACGGCCACCGCGGCGCTCGATCGCTGGCGCGACGGGGCGCTCAGCGAGAAGGTCCGGCGCGACGGGCGGCTGGTGGCTGACCACCTGACCCGGATGGGACGGTCGCTCGACGCCGAGGTCCGAGGCCGGGGGATGATTCAAGGTCTCGCGTTCGACGAACCGGACCTCGCCGGGCAGATCGCCCGCGAGGCGTTCGCCAACGGGTTGGTCATCGAGACGGCCGGGCCACGGGGAGAGGTGCTCAAGGTATTGCCTCCACTCACCATCCCACGTGAGGAACTGCTCCGTGGGCTGCAGATCCTCGAGCGCGCAATGGGCCACGTCGTCGGGCGTCCGATGGCAGGACGGCTCGCAACCACAGGCATGGAGGTGTCGGCATGATCATCCGACAGCTGGAGGAGCAGGGCACGACCAACGAGGTGGTCGCAGACACCTGGCGAAGCCGCCGCCTGCTGCTCGCCGACGATGGCATGGGGTTCTCGGTGCACGACACCATCGTGCGGGCCGGGACGTCGACCCAGATGTGGTACCGCAACCACCTCGAGGCGGTGTACTGCATCGAAGGGCATGGCCACGTGCTCGATCTGCACACGGGCGATGTGCACCGGATCGCGCCGGGAACGCTCTATGCGCTGGACGAACACGACAAGCACGTGCTCCACGCGGAGGTCGACCTGCGGGTGGTGTGCGTGTTCAACCCTCCGCTCCTGGGGCCGGAGACCCACGACGAGGAAGGCGCCTATCCGCTGCTGACCGTCGATGCCGGAGAGGCTGCCAAGTGACTGACGATCCGTACCAGTCCCGCGTGGGACAGCAATGGGAGGCCGCGGACCGGGTCGACCCGGTGATCTGGCCCGGCGGCCACGGACCGCTATCGGAGGACCAGCTCGCGAGCTTCGCCCGGGACGGCTTCCTCGTCTTGCCAGGGTGGGTCGAGCGAACGGCCGTGCGGTGCGCCCTGGACGAGGCGGCTCGGATCGCCCACGACCGGGCGGGCACCGAGGAGGTCGTCGCCGAACCGGACAGCGACGTGGTGCGCTCCCTGTTCCGTGTGCATCGCAGCTCTGCGGTGGCCGCCGCGTTGGCCCGTAGCGAACGGCTCGCCGGCGTTGCCAGCCAGATCTTGGGAAGCGATGTCTATGTCCATCAGTCGAGGGTCAACTACAAACCTGCCCTCGACGGACGGGAGTTCTTCTGGCACAGCGACTTCGAGACCTGGCACGTCGAGGATGGCATGCCCCGCATGCGGGCGGTCAGTGCCTCGATCTGCCTGACCGAGTCGACCGAGTTCAACGGGCCTCTGATGCTCGTGCCGCGGTCGCACCGCACCTTCATCCGGTGTGTCGGCGAGACCCCACCCGAGCACTACAAGCAGTCGCTGCGCCGTCAGCAGGTCGGTGTGCCATCCGCCGACGCCCTGGCGCACCTGGTAGATGGAGCGGGCATCGTGGCGCCCAAGGGGCCCGCAGGGACCGTCGTGTTCTTCGACTGCAACACCATGCACGGCTCGACGGGGAACCTCTCGCCCTCTCCCCGGACCAACCTGTTCTTCGTCTTCAACAGCGTCGAGAACCGGCTGGTGGACCCGTTCGGTGGCATGCCCCCGCGCCCGGAGCACATCGCCACCCGTGAGGTCCAGCCCCTCCGGCTCGCCTGATGGACGGATTCGTCCGCTCCCTCGTCGCGCTGGTCGCGGTCTCGAACGTCCTGCCCATCCTCCCCGTGGTGCACGAGTACACGGCCGATCTCGGGGGGCCCGAAGCCCGCTGGTACCGGCTCCGGGCGCTGCTCGGCGGCAACATGGTCGGCCTCGCCTTCCTGTTGGGCGCGCCCTTGCTGCTCGCGGCATTGACGCTGACCCTGAACGATCTCCGCATCGCCGGCGGGGTGGTGCTCCTCGCCTACGCGACCCACGACATCCTGTTCTCCCGCGTGCGTCGCAACCAGCGCCAGACCGTCGACGCGGACGAGATCGGGCCGGCGGTGGCGCCGCTCGGGGTGCCGATTCTCGTCGGACCCGCGACGTTGTCCACGCTGCTGGTGCTGTCCGAGGTTCATGGAGTGACCGTGGTGGGCGCCGCGCTCGCCGTGAACGCGGCGCTCAACGCGATCTGTGTGGTCGCGGGTGACCAGATCCTGTCCTGGATGGGGCCCGGGGCCTCGAGGGCCATCGGCAAGGTCATGAGCCTCGTGCTGGCTACCTTGGGAGCAGGGATGCTCCGCGCAGGAATCTCTGGGGCGGTGGGCCCGTGACGGTGACCCTGCTGTCGTTTCTACTCTTCCTCGCCGCATTCACCGGCATCGGGATGCTCTCCGCTTGGCGCAAGCGCGACACGCCGGAGGACTATCTGCTCGCCGGACGCAGCGTGAACCCCTGGCTCACCGCCCTGTCGTCGGTCGCCACGAACAACTCGGGCTTCATGTTCATCGGGTTGATCGGGTTCACGTTCCGCGACGGCCTGCAGACGATCTGGATGGCCGTGGCATGGATCCTCGGAGATCTCATCGTCTGGTCGTGGGTGCACCGGCGCGTCCGGGAGGTGTCGGGTCGGGTCGGTGCGGTGAGCGTGCCAGCCCTGCTGGGAGCCGGTCGCAGCGGTCCACAGCGCCCCGTCATCGTGCTGGCCGGACTGGCTACCTTCGTGTTCCTCGGCGGCTATGCCGCTGCGCAGCTCAATGCCGGCAGCACCGCGCTGCATGCGCTGTTCGGCTGGGAGCCCTGGCTGGGAGCGACCATCGGCGCGGCCATCGTCGTGGCGTACTGCTACTCGGGCGGGCTCCGCGCCTCGATCTGGACCGACGCCGCACAGGCCATCGTGATGCTGGGATGGATGGTACTCCTGCTCGGCGCTGCGATGCTCGAGGTGGGTGGCCCGCAACAGCTACACGCCCGCCTGGCGACCATCGATCCCGGGCTCGTCCGATGGTTCCCACCGGACCTCGCGGTGGGCTTCCCGCTGTACTTCATGGGATTCGTCGCCGGAGGCGTGGGTGCCATCGGGCAGCCCCACATCCTCGTGCGCAGCATGGCGATCAGCAGCGCCGAGGAGATCACCCAGGCACGTCGCGTGTACTTCGCGTGGTTTCTGCCGTTCTACGCTGCCGCAGTGCTGGTCGCCCTGTACGCTCGGGTGCTGGTCCCCGAGCTGGCGGTCGCACCAGAGGGGCTCGGTCCGGAGGGAGTCCGGCAGGCGCTCGTGGCCTCCAGCGAGGGGGCCCTGCCGTTGCTCGCTCTCGCCCTGCTACCGGACGTGCTCGTCGGCTTGCTGCTCGCGGGCCTGTTCAGCGCCACGATGTCGACGGCCGACTCCCAGATCCTGGCCTGCTCGGCAGCCGTCACGCAAGACATCGCACCTCGGTGGCGCAGCTCCACGGTGGCCTCCAAGGTTGCGACGTTGGCGGTGACGGCGGTGGCCCTGGCGATCGCCCTGACAGCGGGTGACGGGGTGTTCTCCCTGGTGCTCGGAGCCTGGTCGGCCCTCGGGGCTTCGCTGGGGCCCCTGCTCGTCCTACGCGTGTTCGACCAGCGCTTCCCGACCTGGCTCGGCATCGCCATGATGCTCGCCGGCCTCACCACCGTCACCGCCTGGGATCTGTCCCCATGGGCCGGCGATGTCTTCAAGCTGCTGCCGGGGCTCGTGGTGCCCACGGCACTCTACGCCGTCTGGCGGCTCACCCATCCGGAGGACACCCGTGTATCGATGCACCCGCTGCGGTGAGGTCGTTCCGCCGCATCACTCTGCCCACCGAGTCGTCGCCGAAGTGCGACGACGCACCTACGCTCCGCGTGTCGCGCCGTCGAGCAAGCGGAAGGCGCGAAGGGGCAAGCCTGTCGAGGTCCGTACCAGCGATGGCTGGGAGGCTGTTCGCACCGACCTGGTGTGCGGACGGTGCCTGCCAGAAGCGGAGGCCCAGCTGGCTGAGCGGCTGGCGGCCATCGGTGTGGGGGCGTAGTCATGCCTGCCCTGTCGCCGATCCTGGTCGCTGTCGACGGCTCCGCTTGCTCGGGGCGGGCGGTCGAGCGCGCTGCAGAACTGGCCGAGCGAATCGGCGGCTCGATCATCCTCCTGCATTGTCACCGTGTACCTGCCGAGCTGGAGGGAATCGCGCGGCACTATGCCACCGGGGTCGAGTACGAGCGCTCGATCCGCGCGCAGCTCGAGGCGGAGAGTCGCGCCATGCTGCACGACCTGGCAGCCGGCCTCCGTGCTCGAGGTCTCGACATCGCGATGGAGTCCCGTGCCGGAGAAGCGGGCCCGACCATCGTGGCCGCAGGGACAGAGCTCGCGGCGGCGTGGGTCTTCGTGGGGACGCGCGGACGGACCGCCGTCAAGCGCCTGCTGCTGGGGAGTGTCGCGACCTACGTCGTTCATCATGCCGATCGGCCGGTGGTCGTGGTCCCGTGAGGAGGACCCTCAGGCGGTGAAGCCGTCGACTGCTGGCCGTCGGTAGTCCGGATAGCTCGGGCGCGGCGCGTCGATACGCTGGATTCCGCGAAGGACATCGCGTCGGCTGACCTGTCCGACGAGCTCGCCTTCCTGGGTGACGACGGAGGCGACGGAACGGATTGGACAGGAAGCGCCCCGCGAGCGCGAACAGGTCGGCGCTCGGCGCGACGGTCACCACGTCGACGGACATGTAGTTGGCCACCGTGCCGCCGGGGTGCCTGTACATGGTCAGGTTCGCGAGGACCCTCAGGCAGTCTTTCTCCGAGAATGCCGAGCAGGGCTCCGTCGTCGTCCACCACCGGCGCCCCGGAGATGTTGTTCCGGACGAGGACATCGATGGCTGTGCGTACGCGGTCGTCGGGGCGGAGGGTGATCAGGCGCCGGGCCATCACCTGGGACGCCACGGGGATGGGGGCTCGCTGCGGCGCCCGCCTGTTGCTGTGGTTTCGTGCTGTGGTGTCACGGTCTCGAGTCTGCGTGTGGATGTCTCCTCCGGAAGTCGGGGTTGGTGCGGCTGCGCCGCTGTCTGGTAGGGGGCCTTCCATGCGTCACCTGCCACGGCTTCGTCGGGCGGGACGCCAAAGGACCACGAACATCATGCCACAGAAGTCTTGCGGCGTCAAGAGGGCGCAACGCTTGGACGAGACGCTGGCCAGAGCGGCTGCGTCAACGACCCGTCGGCACGTCCACCCCAGGAACGAGCATCGGCGCGGCGTCGATGTCTTCGGCGTCCATCAGCTCGACCACCTGCTCGAGGGCAGACAGGAGCCGCTCCTGGTCCGCCTCCTCCATGTCCGCCAGCCGGCCAAGGAACCGGTCCTGGAGGGGCGTGGGCATCTCTGCGAGCCGGGCGCTGCCCACCTCGGTCAGGGTCAGGTGGACCCGACGGCGATCCCGCTGGCTTCGGTCGCGGTTGACGAGTCCCGCGCGCACGAGGCGGTCGACCACACCGGACACGGTCGACCGCGACAGGTGGACCGCCTCCGCCACGGCCGCGACGGTCACCTCCTCGACCTCTTCGTCGCGGATGGCTCGCATGCACAGGAGCTGCGGCACCGTGAGCCCGGTCTCCTTCGACATGTGGCGGGAGTGCGACGACACGCGGCGGATGATCCGGCGGATCGACTGGAGCGCTCGATGTCCGAGCTCGTCTTGCTTCGTTCGTCGTTCGTCGTCTGCCATCGAGGCCGCCTGGAGAGGGAGGCCCATAGCCCGAGCCAGCCGAGGTGGCTCGGGCAGCTGCGCTGCCCCTCGACCGCGCCGCCTCCGCCACCTGGTCGAGTGGTCGAGTGGTCGAGTGGTCGAGTGGTCGAGTGGTCGAGTGGTCGACGTGGCCCGCCTCCCGGCAGGCGCGCTCGGGACTGGCGCGACCAGGCACCCGGCTCCTGCTCGATCGACCGGGTCGAAGGCGCATCTACGCTCGGCGCGCCGCTTGACTTTATTCGTTCGTGCACATATAGTTTGAGCACAACGCATTTGTTCGCGCCGTTGAGTCTGCGGGCGAACAGGCGCAGACGCTCGACGCAGTTGTCCGCGAGCAACGGGTCGACGTCCCCAATCCACTGACGAGGAGAGCTCATGCAACGAGCCCGTCCGAACGGCAGGCTCCCGTTCCCAATCCCTCCACGCCCGCGTGCTTCGCGGCAGGCCAGGCGGTCCGTGCCCATGCGGCCGCCCGAGGAGACTGCGCCAGCTCCGATCTCGATCATGCGCGTGGTGTCGCACCCCGACGGGTGGGCGTTGACGGTCGACGATGTCGAGCAGCCTGCCTGGGTTGTCTCGAAGAAGGCCACTGCGGTGCAGAGCGCTCGGAGCGCCGCGGCGTTTCACGCGTGTGTCCTGCAGGTGCGAACCCGCGCGGGGAGACTTCAGCGCACCTACGACTTCACGGAGGCGGGATGACCAAGACATGGATCCTCGTCGCCGATGCCAGTCGGGCCCGGGTGATTGCCCTCGACGCGGACGGCCGTCCCCCGGAGCTCGTGGCCGAGCTCGAGCACCCGGGGAGCCGGGCAAAGGGGATGGAGCTGAGCCGCGACGATCGCGGTCGGACACGCCCTCGAAATCGGCACGCCGCGCGGGGTGCCGCCCTGTCGAAACCCACGCCCCCGAAGGCGGTGGAGGCTAACGCGTTCGCGAGAGAGGTCGCCGACACGCTCGGCACTGCGTGTCGGCGTCAGGCATTCGACGACCTCGTGCTGGTGGCCTCTCCGTCCTTCCTCGGGTCACTTCGGAGCCACCTCGACACCCAGGCCGCAGGCCGCGTCACGGCCTCGTGGGCAAAGGACTACACACGCGAGCCAGTAGAGGTCGTGTTGACCACCTGGGCCTGATGCCGGATGGCAGCCGGCGCCCAACGGGCGGCTGAGCCATCAGCACCGTTGCCTGTCCCAGCACTCTCGCGCCTCGGACGCGAAGACCTCGAAGGACCTCGGCGGCCTCCCCAGGGCCTCTTGGACCCCGTCCCCCAGCCGGCCAGCGAGCCCGAGGCGGGCGTGGGTGTACTCGGCGATCATGAACAGCGTCAGCCCCCACGGCGTGTGCTGAGCCGCCTGCGACCGGACGAAGCGCACGATGCCTGGGTTGCGGTTCGTGACTGTCCGACCGAGCACCTTCGTCAGCGTCGCAGCGATGTCGTCCATGTTCAGGGCCTCGGGCCCCGTGAGGTCCCAGGCCACGTCGTCCCGCCGGTCGAGCAGGCCCGCGACGGCTGCCTCGGCCACGTCGCGCACGTCCACCATGCTGATGTGCCCGTTGCCGCTCGGCAGGCAGATCTCGTCCCGCAGCCGGATGTCGTCCCGGTGCATGCTCGTGAAGTTCTGGAAGAAGTAGCCGGAGCGCAGCAGCACGGTGGACATCGTCGAGGACAGCAGGTGCTCCTCGACCTTGTGGTGCGGCAAGAAGCCCATGCGGTCGGCCCCGAGCACCGAGAGGAACGCCGCCCGCTGCACGCCACCCGCTGCGGCGGCGTCGACGAACGGGAACACATGCTCGCTCGGCGAGGTTCCCGGGGGCCACATCACGAACATGCGGCGCGCCCCGCCGACAGCTGGCGCCCACGTCCCGGGGTCCAGGAGGTCGAAGCGGACCGGCTCGACCCCGGGCATCTCGGCGATGCGCTCTTCGGCGCGCACGGCGGCACGGACCGGCACACCTCGCTCGGTGAGCACCTCCACGATGGCACCGCCGACTCGGCCGGTGGCCCCCATCACGAACACGGGTGGAGAACCAGACATCTACGACTCCTGGTGTGCGAGCAGGACGGCGGACAGGTCCGCGGCCCACTGGGCAGTGCTGCGGCTGTCCACCATCTGCGGCCCGACCCAGGACAGCAGGCCGCGGGCCTCGGCGGCCCCGACAGCCGCGTCGGCCAGGGGCGCGACCGCGTGGGGAACCCCGGCCTGGGCGAGCCAGGTGGCCAGCTGCCGGCGCGCGAGAACCGGAGGGCCCGGTGCGGCTGACGGGAAGACCTCGGAGGTGTCCACGGAGCTCATGCGCAACGCGGCGAGCGCCGGACCCACCTCGGAGAACTCGGCACACAGATCCTCGAGGACCCCTGCGAGCACCCGCTGAGCGTCGTCTCCGGGGGACGTGGCGAGGGCTTGCGTCCATCGCGGCGGTCGAGTGGGGAGCAGTGCCCGGAACAGCAGCCGCTCCTTGCTGCCGAACCGCTTGACCAGCGCGGGCGCGGACAGCCCCACCGCCTTCGCGATCGTGGACAGCGAGACCCCCGGCCCGTTCTCGACGATGCACGACCGAGCGAGCTCCAGGATCTCCGCATCGGCGATGGTGCGCGGCCGCGCCATTGGTTGGCCCCATGTTGCATGGTTAGCGAACGTTTACTAACTAACGAGCAACGGAGGAGCTCGCCATGAGGACACTGGCTGTGTTCGGGGCCACTGGAGGACTGGGGCGTCACGTGGTGCGACAGGCGCTGGAGGCGGATCACCAGGTGCGCGCCCTGGTTCGCGATCCGTCCAGGCTGGACGTCGACAGCCCCCGGCTGCAGGTGGTCCAGGGCGACTTCGGCGACCGCGACGCCGTCGCGACCACCCTGTCCGGCGCGGACGCCGTGCTGTCCTGCATCGGCTACGCCAAGGGACGGCCGCCCGAGGTCTACGGCCAGGGGATGCGGTTCGTGCTCCAGGCGATGCAGGCGGAGGGCACCCGGCGCATCGTAGCCATCTCCGGTGCGGGGCTGGAGCTGGAAGGCGACGCGTCCGGGCTCGGGCGACGGCTGATCATCACGGCGCTGAAGCTGTTCGGGCGCAACGTGCTCGCGGGCAAGCAGCACGAGTGGGAGGCGATCCGAGACGCCGACGTGGCCTGGACGCTGGTCCGGGTGGCGCGGATGGTCGAGGCCGAGCCGACAGGCTCGGTGGCCGTCGACCTGCATCGCGTGAGCGGTAGTCCCGTGGTCGCGTACCCCGACGTGGCCCGCTGGATGCTCGAGCAGCTCGAGGAGGATGCCTACGTGGGGCGGGCCCCGTTCGTCAGCGGGTCCTGACGAATGGCCAAGGCGTTGCGGCCCCTGGTGGGATGCACACGAGTGTCGTTGGACACTGAACAAGCCTTCCCAGTGGATGGGCCAGAACGGGGCACCCGTGGTACTTGAATCTGCGAAGCTCGCTGTGGAGACCTGCCTTGTCCCCCACCCGCATGAGGGAATGAAGCATGCCGCAGGAGCGTGGGTTCCTGGTGTTGCTCGGGGCCTCGGTGCTCGCCCTTGGCTACGTGCTATCGCCGTTCCTGTATGCCTTCGCGATCGCAGGTGTGATCGCCGTGGTCACGTGGGGTCCATACCGACGACTGACGCGACGGCTTGGGCAGAGACCCAGGCTGGCGGCTGGTCTTCTCACCACCTGTGTTGTCCTCGTCATCACCGTCCCCCTCACCCTCGTGTTGCTTGCTGCGGGCGTCGAGGCCGTGGCGGCGGCGAACCGCGCGCTGGACTTCCTCTCCCAGCAGGACCTGGAGGTCTGGACCGCTCCGCTCAACGTCGCCTACGACCGCCTCAGCGCGTCCGAGCAGGCGGCAGCGCTGCTGCCGGAGCCCGAGGAGCTGATGGGCCGCATGGTTGCAACCCTGGAGGGCCTGCTGCTCGACTTCACGCGCAGCGTCGGTGCTGGACTACCGCGGGCGCTCGGAGCGATGTGGCGATGGAGCATCGACCTGGTGGTGTTCTGCATCGCCGTCTTCAGTGCCTATGTGCGGGGGCCCGACCTGCTCCATGCAGTGCGCGTGATGGCGCCGCTCCGTGATGACTACGTGGACCGGGTGTTCGACGTGTTCCGACAGTTCGCTTCCAATGTGGCTGTGGGCATAGCCGTGGCTGGGACAGCGCAAGGGCTCGTGGCCGCACTGGGCTTCTGGTTGGCAGGGGTACCTGCGGAGTTGGTCCTCGGGCTGATCACCATGGTCGCGTCGATCGTTCCTATCTTCGGCAGTGCGGTGGTGTGGGTCCCTGTCGTAGGAGGACTGGCGCTTCAAGGCCGTTGGGGTGCAGCCCTGTTCCTGGCGGTGTGGTCCATGCTGGTGACCGCATCGGCCGACAACGTCATCAAGCCAATGCTGTTTCGCAGTCAACTACAGGTGAGCCCTGTGCTGATCCTGATGTCCCTGTTCGGCGGGCTGCTCATGATGGGTCCTCAAGGGCTGGTGTTCGGTCCTTCGGTGCTGTTGCTCACCATGACGCTCTACACCCTCTACACTCGAGACTTCGCGGGCCCTGCGGCCGACGCCAGCCGGTAGGACACGGAGACGCTTCGCGGCCTTCAGCCCTCGGTGTACTTCGCGGTCGAGGGCTCGCGCTCGTCACCGATCCGGTTCGCGGGGGAGGCCCTGGACGAGCTTGCTACAGGCTCGGGGGCGCCCACCCAGCGAGGGTTGCCGAGGAGGGGGCTCGGCCACGGCATGCGGATCGGTCGGAAGGAGAGCGGGACGGCGGTTGAAGCCCGCAACCGCGAGGTTACCCCTGCGTCCCGGACCCCCGACGCCCGCGCCCACCGTCCGGTTACCCAGGCACCCTATGCACACCGACCTCACCGGCTTGACGACTGCCGAGGCCGAAGGGCGACTGTCCCAGTACGGCCCGAACGCCCTCCCCCGAGCCGCGCGCACGCCGCTCTGGCGTCGCTTCGTGGAGCAGTTCCGCAGCCCCCTCATCTACATCCTGCTCTTCGCGCTCGTGTTCGATGTGGGCACCTGGGTGTGGGACGGCGGCCACGGCCCTCCCGTCGAGGCCATCGCCATCGCCGTGATCCTGCTCCTCAACGCGGTGCTCGGGACCCTGCAGGAATTCCGGTCGGAGCGGGCCCTGGCTCAGCTCGAGTCGATGGCAGCACCGCAGGCCTGGGCGCTCCGCGACGGCAACTGGATCCGCGTCCCCTCCCAGCAGCACGTCCCCGGTGATGTCGTCCGGCTCGAAGCCGGCGAGCGGG
>Ga0316204_10001696_pt1 | contig 56673 bp, 54 predicted proteins | sample 6monrhotite_MG_2_FD_205661 | JGI IMG/M metagenome (GOLD analysis project Ga0316204, IMG submission 205661) | Microbial mat bacterial communities from mineral coupon in-situ incubated in ocean water Damariscotta River, Maine, United States -... | ecosystem: Environmental > Aquatic > Marine >... | reverse complement strand
TTTTGATTTTGGCGTTCAACATGATTTTCGGCATTGTTATGAAGACTCCGCTGCATCGGCCTATATTGTCGATCTGTCAGAAACCGAATATATGGACAGTTCAGCGCTGGGTATGCTGTTAATGCTACGCGAATACGCTGGTGGTAATAATGCTAACATTACCTTGCGAAATTGTTCGCAGGACATAAAAACTATATTGTCGGTGGCGAATTTTCAAAGTTTGTTTAATATCGCTTGATTATCTCAACGTCGAGACGAAGTGATTTGTGTTAACTGCCCACCAACAATCTGTCAGTAACCCTCTGCACAGCCCAAAAGATAATCAGACACTAAAAGTTCTGATTGTTGATGATGATATTACGAATCGGCTGGTTCTACAAAGCCTGCTGGATCTTCAAGGCTACCAAACGTTTGTGTCTGAAAACGGACAGCAAGCGGTTGAAGTTTTTAAAGTTGAATCCCCTGACCTGATTCTAATGGATATTAAGATGCCGGTCATGGACGGATATGCCGCCACGTCAATTATAAAGGGACTTTGTGTTGATAAATTTGTTCCTGTTATTTTTCTCACGGCGGTGACTGAAGAGGAGGCGCTGGCGACCTGCATTAATTCAGGGGGCGACGACTTCCTTACAAAACCCTACAATGAAATTATATTAAAAGCCAAAATAGAAGCCTTGCTTCGTATCCGGCAACTTTACAACACGATTAATGAGCAGAAAAATCAAATCGCCCGTTATCATCAACGGATGGATAATGAGATTGCGGTTGCTACCAGTTTGTTCGACAAAATTTTAAACCCCGGGTCGCTTTCCCGGCCCAATATGAAATATATTTTGTCACCGATGTCATTATTTAACGGTGATATGTTAATTGCAGCCGACAAGCCATCGGGTGGATTACATGTATTACTTGGTGATTTTACCGGTCATGGTCTTGGTGCAGCAACCGGGGCATTACCGGCTGCATCGGTATTTTATGAAATGACCAACAAAGGTTATTCCATTACCGAAATAGTCTCGGAAATCAATAAAAAGCTCATCTATATTTTACCCACCGGTATGTTTATGGCGGCGTGTGCCGTGGATATGGACACCATGAGTCACACGGTGTCAGTTTGGAATGGTGGTATTCCAGATGCATTGTTGTTTAATGCGAGAGAACAAAAAATCAGCCATCGCATTATGTCAAATAATTTACCACTTGGAATTACAGAGTCCATTGGGTTTGACAGTACCATTCAAGTATTGCCGGTTTCAACTCAGGATAAATTGTATCTTTATACCGACGGTGTTATTGAAACCGCCAATGCTAATAATGTGATGTTTGGTCAGGACAGACTGGAAGCAATATTTTCGTTAAAGCGACAATCCATTGGCATTTTTGAGACCATTAGCCAGCGACTGGCAGATTTTCGCGCGGGTAAGGAACAAAGTGACGATGTAACCTTGTTAGAGTTAACGTATGACCAGGATTATTTTGATGCCGCCGAAAAAATAAAAAAACCGCTTTGTATCTCAGCCATACCTGCATCGGACTGGGCGTTTAATATTAACCTCGGGGCGGATGCCTTAAAATCACTGGACCCGTTGCCAATGATTGTGCAGTCGATTGTAGAAATACAGGGCTTAAAGGAGCAACGCCAACAGCTCTATATCATTGTGGCCGAGCTTTTTTATAATGCACTGGAGCACGGTCTTCTCGGCATGGATTCGATATTGAAAAAATCGGTGGAGGGCTTTTCTAAATACTATCAGGAAAGAGAGAAACGTCTGGCGGCATTTAAAAATGGCAGTATTAATATAAGTGCAAAACATGAGCCCTATGAGCTCGGCGGAAAGCTTATACTACGCATAGAAGATAGTGGTAATGGGTTTGATTATTCCGAGCGTCCGTTGCAGCAAGATCAAAGCCGGGAATACAGTGGCAAAGGACTGCTATTGTTAAAGCGTATGTGCAAGTCGGTTAAGTTTATCGGCAAGGGCAACATTGTCGAAGTGGTTTATGTGTGGTGAGTATCATGTTTAATTAATGTATGTGTGCTGTCGGTTATGTCAGTCTGTATGATTGGCGCGCTAAATTCGTATACACAATATAATAATCATATGAGGCCATCAAACGGTTGCACGGTTACAGTGGTATTGGCAGGCAGTGTGCCAGCCTCCAGGGGCAAAATAATAAAACAATTCGCTTTGCTCATTGAACTTAAAATACCGGAGCCTTGTTGCCCAACACTTTTCACCACGTAGTTTCCATCGTCGTTGACTTCAATGCGTCCCCGTTGATATTCCACCCGGCCGGGTGATTTATTTAATGTGCTGATACACGGCAATTTAATCAGTAACGGTTTATGGGGTTGTTGACCACTTAATCGGTTCAGGGCAGGTAATACAAATTGATAAAAGGTTACCATGGCTGACACAGGATTGCCGGGCAGGCCGAAAAACAGGCATTGTTTTTGGATGTCTTGTTTAATGTTACCCTGTTTTATCTTTCCTGATTTGATATTATCTGGCTTTACGGTGCCTTTCTTTATGTTGCCATAGGCCAGCGGACGCCCGGGTTTCATTGCGACTTTCCAAAAACTTACATTGCCGATTGCTTCTAATGTTTGTTTGACATAGTCTGCGTCACCGACGGAAACACCGCCAGAAGTGATTAGTACATCGGCGTTTTCAGCCGCCGATTCGATCGCGAGCCGAATGGATTGCGGGTCGTCCCGAATGACCCCTAGATCGGAAATTTCCGCACCGAATCGTTGCAACATACCAAATAGCGTGTAACGATTACTATCATATATTTCTCCTTCTGACAGTGGTCCGCCGACCGGTTTCAATTCATCCCCGGTTGACAGAAAAGCAACCCGGACTTTTCGAATGACATTCACATTCGCAATACCAATGGATGCTAATAAGCCAAGGTCCGCCGGCGTCAATAACTTCCCGGTTGACAGCACTTTCTCTCCAACTGAAATGTCCTCACCAGCATGGCGAACATTTTGTCCTGTGCTATTTTCGGTGTTGATGGTTATCAACGTATTGTTAACCTGTACACGCTCTTGCATTACCACGGTATCCGTGCCATCGGGCATTTTTCCGCCTGTCATAATACGGGCACATTCGCCAGGTTGAATGGTGATGCTCGTGGGTGATCCAGCCAGCACAGTGGCGACCAATGTTAGTTGCTTCAAGCCGGTTGCAGGAATGTCCGAGCTCAATATGGCGTATCCATCCATCGCGGAGTTGGTGTAGGATGGCACATTGATTGCGGCGTTAACTGGCGTTGCAAGGATGCGACTTAGTGCATCCCTTAGGGGTAAGGTTTGTGATTCCGTAATGGGGTCGATGCTGGAATCTATGCATGCCAGGGCATCATCCACCAGCATTGAATGGGGATCAAAATCGTCCATACAACTTGGCTCCGTGGTCGAATCGGATGCATTGGCAGTATTGCTATCGGTTTTGTTTTTGGATTTGTTCTTAGCCTTCATTGCGTCAGGTGGCAGTTTATTTGTTGGCATTATTTGCCTCGTTCCTTGTCATTGATTACTGAATTAGTCGCTGAATTAATAACGGTATTGCTGAGATAATCAACTACCGCTAAAGGGCTGTTAATGTCTAATTGTGTAATTGAATATCCGGCATCCAGTGAGGTATCCGTCGCGATGGCCGTAATGTTGTCATCCTCTGGAAAAAAGAAGTTTTTATCCAATGCTGAACGGTGCAGTTCTATTTTATGGAAAGACTCGTTTTTAAAGCCTTCCACCAGTATTAAATCCAATTGCGAATGATCCAGCTGATCAAGTAAATATTGTAACGATGGTGGATCTTCCACAGATTGGTGTTCGACCATTAATGCCCAGCGTCGTGAAGATGCCAGTAATACCTGGTCAGCTCCAGCCTCCCGCAGTTGATAGCTATCTTTACCGGGGCGGTCTATATCAAATTTATGATGCGAATGTTTAATCAGGGCGATGTTTAACCCGCGTTGCTTCAACAACGGCAAAATTTTGCATAATAAGGTTGTTTTGCCAGTGCCACTACGGGCAACAAACCCAACGATGGGTGTTTCTGATCGAATAGTTTTAGCTATTGGCATTGTTACGTTTTTCTGCGTCATTCAGTTCTGTGACAGAGTTTATATTATTAAAACAACAGGATTGCGCGGTAAAATCACAGATTGCTGGATTGGTTGATAAAACCCAATCAGTCACTTTATGGTTACCTTCGTTTAGGTAATTCGCCAATTGCGACATGTGTGATAACGGTAACAATAAGACTAATGGTTGTAAACGGTGATTTTCACGAACAACTGAAATTTGCTGTGAGTGGGTTTGGGCGTTAAGGAGGGCATCCTTTAGATTACCGGGGAGTAGCGGCATGTCGCATGGTACAACGAGCAAACTTACGGGTTCCGGCTGATGGTTGATTTTAGCTTGAGCTTTGTTGACCTGTTCTGCAGCTGGGAAATGGATATCACTTATATAACGCATGGCAGAATATATACCCATTAACGGGCCGTAAAATCCTGTGGTTTGATCTGGTATTACTGAATAACCGAATTGTTGATAGGTTTCCAGGTTGGCGTTAGCGCTGATGATGAGATCATTGACTTGTGGGCGTAGTGTATCTATGACCGACGAAATCATGGTTTTTTGACGGAACGGAATCAAGCCTTTGTCTGTGCCGCCAAATCGCGAAGACCGACCCCCAGCTAATACCAGACCGTAGATCATGATTCGCTGGACCTGGGGTGAGTACCTAAAATGGAAGCCATTTCCGTAATGTGTGCGTCAACCGGAAAATTAATCGAAACTGGCACGTAATGAAGGATAGTATGTCTGATGTTGTGCTTAATGATGGATTCTGGCGATGCTGCTGGTTTGTGGGGAAAACGGTTATAAGGCTCAGCCCTGGGCTTCTACTTTTTCATCGAATGCTTCCGTCCATTCGCCCATGTAGCGGACTTCATAACCATGCTTTGATTTTATAATTTTATAGGGGCCACCAAAGCGGGTTTCCCAGGCGCTGCGAATATCTTTGGCGGTGTCCATGGTTTCGCTCCAAACTGAATAGGGGCGGGTTTCGCCACTGACAAGTTTGTCCGTCATGCCGTAGCAACTATTGGGATTAGCGACCTGCTGACTGGGTAGGGCAGGCATCGACATCCAATGCGTTGGCGCATTGGAGCTGGCGCTTTCATAGGAAAGCCAAATATTATTGTCACACCATGCCCGATAACAGCCATCATCGGGTGAATAAGCCAGCACATCGTCAGATGATGTGGGTAACTTATCTTTAACACAGATCCAGCTCATGATGGGTGCTCCGTAACTTGCTGATTATTAATAATTTGCTGCAACAATAACGTTGGATACGTTGGGATAATCGGGAAATGCTGCGCGAACCTAATTGAACGTATATAGAGATAACATATTATTCACCACGATTTCCAGTACTAATTGATATTTATTTTACGCTTTTATGAGTGCAGCGAGATACATCCGTTAATTTTATTAATAGTTCAGGTTATCTTATAAAGCAAAATTTTAGCGCGATAAGTTAACACTATGAAGTTGCGCATTATCTTAGATTGCGCCGTTGAACTCGGATTTAGCGTCGGGCCTCATCCACCATGGCAAGGCGCGACTTGCCGCTAATGGCCGCAGTCCTTAGCAAACGTTGCAACGCCGCGATGGTGGATGAGGCACGGTGATAAACCGTGTAGCGACTCACTTTTTGAGTGAACGCCAGCGACAGCACAATGGTTTGATGTTTCAGGGCATTGGCCCGAACTCAGAGCGGTCAACGGCGGAATCTAGGATTATGACGTTGATGGTTTCCTGGCGCTACCCAAGTAGTTATGGCTGTTTGCCGGGGTGCAGGGGAAAGGACGCTTGGTCAAGTCCCCTTATTCAATTTCGATAAGTACCTCATCCGGGTTAACCGTATCGCCTTTTTGAACATAAATTTTTGAAATTTTACCCGCGATGGGGGCTTCGATTTCGGTTTCCATTTTCATGGCCTCAGTGACCAGCAGGCTGTCACCGGCCGCAACAGTATCGCCTTCATTGACCAATACATCCACAATGGAGCCTGGCATGGATGTGGTGACATCGCCAGGTTTGGTGGCCTTGGGTCGTTTACTGCCGGTGGTGGACTTAGACAACTCTGTTGCAGCTGCTGCTGCATCACTGGCGGTGATCATTTCGTCCAGTGCTTCGACAATAATTTCTTCCGGTGCGCCGTCAACATTGATATAAAAAGCGCGTTTGTCCTGATGTTTATGACCCGTGCCTTTAACCTTAATGTGGAAGGTCTCACCATGCAGTATTACATTAAACTCGGTAGCGGCAACGCAATATTGTGGCTCATCCATTGCGTTGGGCGGAATCAATGCTTCGGGGATGAGGGTGCCGGCATCCCGTTGGCTCAGGAATTCCCGGCCAACTTCAGGGAACATCGCATAAATCAGCACATCCTCGTCGGTCTTGGCTAACTCACTAATTTCCTTGCGTAATTTAGTCATTTCCGGCGGTAATAAGTCTGCCGGTCGGCAGTCTACTATGTCCGCGTTGCCAATCGCCTGCTGACGAAGTTTTTTACTCACCGTACCGGGTGGTCTGCCGTATTTACCTTGTAAGTAAATCTTTACTTCGTTTGTGATGCTTTTATAACGGGCATCGGAAATCACATTCAGTACAGCCTGGGTGCCAACAATTTGAGAGGTGGGGGTCACCAGTGGCGGGAACCCCAGATCCTCCCTGACACGCGGTATTTCACTTAACACGTCGTTCATTCGGTGCAGCGCACCCTGTTCACGCAGTTGGTTCGACAAATTGGAAATCATACCGCCAGGCACTTGGTTTACCTGAACCCGCGTGTCGATCCCGGTGAACTCACTTTCAAATTGGTGGTACTTTTTACGGATTTCATGAAAGTAAAAACCAATTTCCTGCAGGCCGGTTAAATCCAGGCCAGTGTCATATTCGGTGTCTTTCAATGCCGCCACCATGCTTTCTGTTGCAGGATGGCTGGTTCCACCGGACATTGTGGAAATGGCGGTGTCAATGTGCCTGCAACCGTGTTCAATGGCTTTAAGCTGGCACATACTGGCAAGGCCGGCCGTAGCATGGGTATGCAGGTGAATGGGTACCTTTATTTCATTGATCAGGGCTTTGACCAGATCGCCGGTTGCTTTAGGTGTGAGTAGACCGGCCATATCTTTTATGGCGATACTGTCAGCTCCCATACTCTCAAGCAGTACCGCCTGTTTTACAAATTGTTCCAGTGTATGAACCGGGCTGGTGGTATAGCAAATGGCCGCTTGTGCATGTTTGTTCTGTGCTTTCACTGATTCAATGGATACACGCATATTGCGTACATCATTCAATGCATCAAAAATGCGGAATATATCAATACCATTATGGGCGGCGTGTTTAACGAATTCTCGCACCACATCATCGGAATAGTGTCGATAGCCCAGAAGATTTTGCCCTCTTAACAGCATTTGCAGCTGTGTATTGGGCATGGCTTTTCGTAGCTTTCGAAGTCGCACCCAGGGGTCTTCCTTCAGAAACCGCACGCAGGCATCAAACGTGGCGCCCCCCCATACTTCGAGTGACCAATAACCACTGGTATCGAGCTTATCGCAAATAGGCAGCATGTCTTCCGTGCGCATGCGTGTGGCAAGCAATGACTGGTGTGCGTCACGCAATACCGTGTCGGTGACAAATACTTTGGATGTTGCCTGGTTAGCGGCCGGTTTTTTTGGTTTTGTCATCTCGTAGCTTGTTCCAGTTGTTAATGTTGTTTAATTTCCCATATGAGCTGCAATGGCAGCACCAATGGCGGCTGCTACATGGCGCGATGAGCGCCGAACAGAATATTGACTTAATTCGGGGTGAGTCTCAACAAAACTGGTGTCGAACGTTGCATTTCGGAATTCCTCTGACTTTAAGATTTCGAGATGATAGGGGATCGTTGTCTTTACACCATGAACGATAATGTCATTTAGCGCACGCCGCGACCGATTTAATAAAGTATCCCAATCCAGTGCCCAGACGATGAGCTTGGCGCACATCGAATCATAATGAGGGGGGATTTCATAACCGGTATAAATGGCGGAATCGGTGCGTACACCAGGTCCGCCTGGTGCGAAATAACGGGTTATTCGCCCAAAGCTGGGTAAAAAGTCATTTTTAGGGTCTTCGGCATTAATGCGAAATTGCATTGCGATACCGCGGCGCTGTATCTCTTCCTGTTTAAAGCTCAAGGGCTCGCCAGAGGCAATTCGAATCTGCTCCTGTACAATATCAACGCCGGTGATTTGTTCGGTAATGGTGTGTTCCACCTGCAGGCGTGTGTTCATTTCCATGAAATAAAAATTGTCTTGCTCATCCAGCAAAAATTCCACAGTCCCGGCATTTTCGTAATTAACGGCCTTAGCCGCTTTAACGGCGAGAGTGCCGATTAATTCCCGTTGCTGATCGTTTAATTGTGGTGACGGCGCAATTTCGATGAGTTTCTGATGGCGGCGCTGGATTGAGCAATCCCGCTCAAACATATGTATCGTATGCCCGTGGCGATCGGCGAGAATTTGGACCTCAATGTGACGGGGGTTATCAATACACTTTTCGATAAAAATATCGGTACTACCAAAGGCTTTACTGGCCTCAGAGATAACGCGTTCATAATTACCCGGTAATTCCGCTTCACTTTCGCAGCGACGAATACCACGACCACCACCACCGGCGGTGGCTTTTAGCATAATGGGGTAGCCAATTTGTTTTGCGATGTCCAACGCTTCTGTAATATCTTTTATATTGGCTTCACTACCAGGAATGACAGGAATACCTGCGGAAATCATCGATTTTCTTGCTTCAATTTTGTTGCCCATCGAGCGAATGACACGGGCACTGGGACCAATAAATATAATTCCACGCTTCGCACAAATTTGTGCCAGCAATGGATTTTCGGATAAAAATCCGTATCCTGGGTGTAACGCATTGCAACCGGTGGCAGCGGCAAGGTTAACAATTCGATGTGCATTCAGATAACCGGACACGGTATCCGGCCCTAAACTGTAGGCTTCATCGGCTTTTTTAATATGAAGAGAATGTCGATCCGCATCGGTATAAACGGCTACCGATCGTATACCCAGCTCGGCACAAGCACGCACTATTCGTACGGCAATCTCTCCCCGGTTTGCAATTAATACTTTCTTAATCAATAGTTAGCTCGTTTTTTTAATTTAAATTATAAGGTGGCGATAACGTAAAATACTTATGTTTATCTCTAATTGCATAAGCGTATCCATTTTGCAGAATTATATCCAGTAGGGTTACCGCGGCTCCACAAGATATAATAGTCTATGCTAAGTGTCTGGCCAACAAGCATTTCCCATATCACATTTTGACAATAAGCCGAATAACTTATACCATTGCGCGTTTATGTCAAAGCCGTTCCCAGAAGAAATAGAACCGCTGCGCCTGGCGCAGGCCGGGCGTGAGTTAGTTGGCCGTATTCCGCTGGCGAGTATGGTGCGCCTGGCAACCTTGTTGGATACGCGCGTAATACACAACGTTGAAGGTGGTGAGAACACCGGCACCACAGACGTTGATGCGTCGGCAGACGCAGACATAGATAGCGTAAACGACAATGTTTCTAGCGACCAGGATGGCAACCGGGATGAGCCGACGGTAAATGTCGCATTGCGTTTTGATTTGGATGAAGCGGGTCAGGCGTATATTGCGGGTAGTGTCGAAGCGCAGGTTCAGCTTCAGTGTCAGCGGTGTATGCAGCCGATGAATTACACCATTAGTGAAAAAGTATCACTGGGAATTGTGTTGTCGGAACAGCAGGCCGAACAGCTTCCTGAATATTATGAGCCGTTGTTGCTACTGGATTCAGTGATGGCGGTGTCCGATGTGATAGAGGATGAATTAATGCTGGGTCTGCCTACCGTGGCATTGCACAGTAAGGGGCAATGTGCCGCAAGTGGGCAATTAAGCGTTGAGGCGAGTGCCGAAGAGTTATCGAAAAAGATTGCGGATAATTCGCAAATAAAGCCAAATCCGTTTGCGGCATTGTCGCAACTTAAATCAACGCTGAAACAGAAAACCAAGAAGAATAGTTGAATAAATACGATAGGGCAGTGGAATACAGTTATAAAACATACTAGAGAAACCGGCGTTGATTTTTATGTCCGGGTGTTTGTGAGCATTTGTTTGTTAGTAAATATTAATTTGTTAATAGTTTGTTAGAAAAAATCAAATACAGATTAGTGTTTTATTTTAAATTTTAAAAGCGAGGTATATCATGGCAGTTCAGCAAAACAAAAAATCCCCTTCACGTCGTGGTATGCGCCGAGCGCACGACTCGTTAAAAGCGCCGACGTTGTCTATCGAGCCCACAACGGGTGAAACGCACCGCCGCCATCATATCAGTGCCGATGGCTACTACCGCGGGCGTAAGGTCATCGCCGGCAAAGATGAAGAATAAATTTAGCGATTAGGAATACAGAGCGCTGGAAGCATTCCCGGTGCCGCATCCACAATAATCGATTACTTCATCCACCGATATCACAACGGATAACGTTGCTTAATTAAGATCGCTTACTTGAGGCGAACACTTAATATAAGCAACGTTATTGCGGCGTCTCAAATTTCAAATATATGAAACATTCCGTAACTATTGCACTTGATGCTATGGGGGGCGATCATGGGCCGCATGTGATTGTGCCGTCAGCCTTGCACGTCTTAAAAGAAAACAGCGACTTGAAAATCATCCTGGTTGGTGACCAGGAAATCATTGCCGAGGAGCTGAACAAAGAAGGCGCGACAGTAGGCGAGCGCATTGTCATACAGCATGCAAGCCAGGCAGTGGAAATGCATGATTTGCCGTCTTTTGCGCTGCGCAATAAAAAAGATTCATCCATGCGTGTTGCGATAAATCTTGTTAAGGATGGTGCTGCGGATGCTTGTGTAAGTGCGGGTAATACCGGGGCACTAATGGCGACAGCCCGTTTTGTTCTTAAAATGATTAGCGGCGTGGACCGACCGGCAATTATTGTCTCGCTTCCCACGATCAAGGGGCATACCCACGTACTGGACATGGGAGCCAATGTTGATGCCAGCGCTGAAAGCCTGTTTGAATTTGCGGTGATGGGATCAGTCCTGATTAACGCAGTTGAAAATATTGACTCGCCCACGGTGGGACTGTTGAATATTGGCGCCGAAGAAATCAAAGGTAATGAGCGGGTGAAGGAAGCGGCACGGCTTTTGGATGCCAGCGAGCTTAATTATATTGGCTTTGTTGAAGGCGACGATATCTTTAAGGGAAGCGCTGATGTCATCGTCTGTGATGGTTTTGTCGGTAATGTGTCGCTAAAGACGACGGAAGGCGTGGCCCAGCTCGTTTATCATTATATGAAGCAGGAGTTTAAACGCAATATTTTTACTAAAATAGCCGGGTTGATTGCGTTGCCGGTGCTGAAGGCGTTTCGCGAAAAAATAGATCATCGGCGCTATAACGGCGCAAGCCTGCTGGGATTGCAAGGTATTGTGGTTAAGAGTCATGGTGGCGCCGATAAAATAGCGTTTGCCTATGCTATTCGGGAAGCCATACTGGAAGTGCAGAAAAATGTCCCCGAACAAATCAAGACTCAATTGGAAAGTGTGCTAGCACAGAGGCAAGCCGTTTGATGTATTCAAGAATTGTTGGAACCGGGGGTTATTTACCGGAAAAGATAGTAACCAATAAAGACCTTGAAAAGCTGGTCGATACGACGGATCAATGGATAACTGAACGAACCGGCATTAAAAAACGGCATGTTGCCGAGAAAAATCAGACCACCTGCGATTTAGCCGAGCAAGCAAGCAGGAATGCCTTGCAAGCAGCTGGTTTGAATGCCAATGATATTGACCTTATTATAGTCGCAACCACAACACCGAATCAGGTGTTTCCAAGTACCGCATGTTTATTGCAGGCCCGCCTGGATATACACGGCTGCCCGGCTTTTGATGTTCAGGCAGTGTGCACTGGCTTTGTTTATGCGTTGAGTATTGCCGATAAATTTATTCGTACCGGTTCAGCAAAAAATGCCCTGGTGGTGGGGGCGGAAACAATGTCACGGATTGTTGACTGGACAGACCGAGGTACCTGCGTGCTGTTTGGTGATGGTGCTGGCGCGGTAATTCTACAGGAAAGTACTGAGCCCGGCGTTTTGTCGACCCACCTGCATGCTGATGGGGCTTACGAATCGTTATTGACTGTCCCACACGGCATTTCTACCGGTTACGATAAAGTCATTGATGGCGGTGCTTATATCCACATGCAGGGTAACGAAGTATTTAAAATTGCGGTAAATACCTTGGGTCGTATTGTCGATGAAACGTTATTGGCCAACAATCTAAAAAAATCAGACATCAATTGGCTGGTGCCGCACCAGGCTAACATCCGGATTATCGCCGCAACGGCAAAAAAATTAAAAATGTCGATGGATCAAGTGGTGGTTACAGTGCAGGAGCATGGTAATACCTCAGCCGCGTCGGTACCACTGGCGCTCAACGTGGCAGTGCAGGATGGCCGCATAAAACGGGGCGATACCATTTTGCTTGAAGCCTTTGGTGGCGGATTCACCTGGGGTTCGGCGTTACTAAAGTATTAATACATTGAAATGTATCGAAGCAATTTCGACTCAGTTTATAGACAGATAACCTCTAAATAACAGGCAACGAAGCAGTAAATGATAACAGTATGTGAGGGTAAATTATTATGTCGTTAGCATTTGTTTTCCCTGGTCAGGGTTCTCAGTCCATTGAAATGTTAGCGCCGCTTGCTGAGGTCTACCCGATTGTGCAGCAGACATTTGCTCATGCATCCGATGTGTTGGGTTTTGATCTTTGGCAGTTAGTTCAACAAGGTCCTGCGGATAAATTAAACGATACCCAGAATACGCAACCGGCATTGCTGGCTGCCGGTGTGGCTATTTGGAATGTATGGAACGAAAGAGTTAAGGGTGTTCCGGATTACATGCCGACCTTGATGGCAGGGCATAGCCTGGGTGAATATACAGCACTGGTTTGTGCCGGGGCCATTGAGTTTAGAGACGCCATTGGGCTGGTTGCCAGGCGCGGTGAATTTATGCAGCAAGCAGTACCACCAGGCGAAGGCGCAATGGCGGCGCTTCTCGGTTTAGGTGATGATGCGGTAAGGTCAAGTTGTCTCGATGCCGCCCAGGGTGAGGTGGTTTCCGCCGTTAATTTTAATGCGCCTGGTCAGGTTGTCATTGCCGGTACGGCAGCGGCGGTAGATCGTGCAATAACCCTGGCGCAGCAGGCTGGTGCCAAACGCGCCATTAAATTAGCCGTTAGTGTCCCATCGCACTGCCGGTTAATGGAGAAAGCAGCAGACAGGCTATCTGCGCTGTTGGAACAAATTGATATTAAGTCTCCAGCGATTCCGGTAATAAACAATGTGAATGTGTCGATCGAGACTGATGCACCGAGTATTCGTGGCGCGTTAAAACAGCAATTGTGTAATCCCGTACGGTGGGTGGAAACGATACGCAATATGCACGAAAATAACATCACACGAATAGTGGAATGTGGTCCAGGCAAAGTGCTGGTGGGGCTGAATAAGCGCATCGAAAAATCAATGTTGGCATTACCGGTTTTTTCACCACAAACGCTGGATGATGCCATTGAAAAGCTAGCTCAATAGCTTGCTTAATCAGTTGTCTCAATATTAAGTGATTAAGAAATAAATATTTGGAGGGACGATGAGTCTGGAAAACGAAGTTGCATTTGTCACGGGGGCGAGTCGCGGTATTGGTCAAGCCATTGCGTTAACACTTGGCAGTAATGGTGCGACGGTTATAGGTACGGCTACATCGGAATCCGGAGCACAGGCTATCTCCTCAGTGTTGCAGGAAAAAGGGATTAAAGGGGCAGGGATGGTGCTCGATGTTACGGATAAATCGTCTGTTGAACAAACATTGGATGCTGTCAGTAAAGAATTTAGTGCGCCAACCATATTGGTCAACAATGCCGGGGTGACCCGCGACAATCTGTTGATGCGCATGAAAGAAGAAGAGTGGAACGATATTATCGAAACTAATTTGACCTCGGTCTATCGCTTATCCAAGGCTTGTTTACGCGCGATGATGAAGGCGCGCAGAGGGCGGATTATTAGCATTGGGTCCGTAGTGGGAAGCACCGGAAATGCAGGGCAGTCCAACTACGCTGCCGCCAAAGCAGGGTTGGTGGGGTTCACCAAATCACTTGCTCGGGAAGTGGGTAGCAGGGGTATTACGGTCAATGCCGTTGCGCCAGGCTTCATTGACACCGACATGACAAAGGCCTTGCCCGACGCCCAACGAGCGGCGCTATTAACCGATATTCCATTACAAAGATTAGGGCAACCTGAGGAAATTGCCGCCGCTGTAAATTTCCTTGCTTCCGCAGCAGCAAGCTATATTACGGGCGAAACTGTGCACGTAAATGGCGGAATGTACATGTCATAACCGGCACTGATATTTGTATGTAACTACAAATACCTTATAATACAACCATATATTTTCTATAATTACAGTGCTTTATAGCTTGTATCCAAGCGCCGTTTTCAATAGAATTACCGACCGCAGCCACCTATGGCGATAAAATAATTGATTGGAGGATTAACCCAAAATGAGCAACGTCGAAGAGCGTGTAAAAAAAATTGTAATTGAACAATTGGGCGTTAAAGAAGAAGAGGTTAGCAGTGAATCTTCCTTTGTTGACGACCTTGGCGCCGATTCTTTGGATACCGTGGAGTTAGTCATGGCGCTGGAAGAAGAATTTGAAACCGAAATTCCAGATGAAGATGCTGAGAAAATTACCACGGTTCAACAGGCTACTGCTTATATTAATGAGCACTTAAAATCATAAGGAATAGTTGATGTAGCTGTGATGTAGCTGTAAAGGTCGTGCTCATTATTCCATGTTTGATCATCGTATAATGGGCAGGACAGTTCGACGCTCTGTTTGAGCTCCATACTTGCTCTCATCGAAATTTGCAATCACGCATGAGGTAAACTCATTTGACTAAGCGACGTGTCGTAATAACCGGGCTCGGAATGGTCTCGCCTGTTGGCTTGTCTGTTGCCGAGTCGTGGGAAAACATTTTAGCGGGTAAAAGCGGAATTGCACCACTGACGCATTTTGACGTCAGTGCGTTTAGCACCCGTTTTGGTGGATCAGTGAAAAATTTTGATCCCACCAATTATATTACCCCAAAAGACGTAAAAAAAATGGACCCCTTTATCCATTACGGCGTTGCTGCGGCAAAGGAGGCCGTTGTTGATTCTGGTATCGAGGTCACTGAACAGAATGCGCATCGGATTGGCGTCGCAATCGGTGCCGGTATTGGGGGGCTTACCGGTATAGAAAAAGGCCATGAGAGCTTCATGAACGCCGGTCCTCGTAAAATATCGCCATTTTTTGTTCCCAGCAATATCATTAATATGATCTCGGGAAATGTCTCCATAATCTATGGTATGCAAGGTCCCAACTACGCGATCACCACGGCTTGCGCCACGGCAACGCATTGTATCGGCGACGCAGGTCGCCTGATCGAATACGGTGATGCGGATGTGATGGTGGCCGGTGGTGCGGAAATGGCAACATCGCCCACAGGACTTGGCGGTTTCTGCGCCGCTCGTGCATTATCAACACGTAACGACAGCCCTGAAACGGCAAGTCGACCCTGGGATAAAGACCGGGATGGATTTGTGCTGAGTGATGGTGCCGGTGTTGTCGTGCTGGAAGAATATGAGCATGCCCGACAACGGGGCGCCAAGATATACGCTGAATTAATCGGTTTTGGTATGAGCGGCGACGCCTATCATATGACAGCGCCCTCCAAGGGCGGAGAGGGTGCAAAGCGCTGCATGGTACTTGCTATGCATAATGCCGGAATAAACCCTGAGGAAGTTGATTACATTAACGCTCATGGCACCTCAACGCCGACGGGAGACAAAGGTGAGACTGAGGCAACAAAATCGGCCTTTGGTGACCACGCCAGAAAGCTGGCGATGAGCTCAACAAAATCGATGACGGGTCACTTGTTAGGGGCTGCGGGCGGCCTGGAAGCCATCTTTAGCGTGTTGTCTATCCGTGATCAGGTGGCACCACCAACCATCAATATCATCACACCTGACCCTGAATGTGATTTGGATTATGTACCGGATACGGCTCGTCAGATGGCAATTAAAACCGTTATGTCCAACTCGTTTGGTTTTGGTGGCACCAATGGGACGTTAGTATTTCGAAAACACTAGGGCGTGTTGTCAATTAATATGGCCGTGCTCCCGAGTCAGTTCAGCAACCCCGCAACGACAACGGCGACATTAAAAAACCGGGCAAGCATCCCAACCTGAAGTGGCAATGGACAGCCGCCTCAGGCGCCACGCAGAGCACATTATCGTTTCAGAAGACAAGCCAACCATGCCCATTACGCAACGCATTGACGGCGATATTGACTTTGTTGACCTTCACCAACAGCACCCAAAACGCTACCCGCACTTATTACAAACCGTTGCCCGCTTGCAATCGGAACAGGTGTCGTATGACATATTGTTTGCCTGCCCGGGTGAGACTTTGGCGCTAAATAATGGGCAACTCAGCCATACCGAAACCAATTCAGAATTCAACACTAAAACCAATGCTAATTTCCTAACGGCCTTTGATCAATGCTGGCGTTCTGAGTCGAGGGACTGCACGGACGACCCTCGACTGCCGTTCCGTGGCGGGTGGTTTGTCTTTTTGAGTTATGAGCTGGCCGGTCAGGTTGAACCCAGTCTGGTATTACCTAAAAGCTGTGCCGGGGCATTGCCCACTGCGTTTGCCACACGTATCCCGGCCGCCATTATTAAAAACCACCGCAATAATGACATTCATATCATCGCCGAGCAGCAGTATGCCGATTGCGTGCAAATCATCGCCGATGACGTACGTCTGTGTCAGCGCCAGGTCAAAGACACCCATAAAGCTGCATCACATTTGCCTGATGAGCCAGTGGTTGAATCCATACACGAAGAGGATCCAGCACACTATTTGCAAAGTGTGGAGAAGATAAAAAGCTACATTAAAGACGGCGACGTGTTTCAGGTTAATTTGTCCCGTTTATGGCAGGCTCGTTTGAAACAACACGTATCCACTACCGATATTTATCGGCGGCTTCGGCTTAGTAATCCGGCGCCCTTTTTTGCATTGGCAACGTATAAGCAACATGCCATTATCAGTTCCTCACCGGAACGTTTAGTGAGCGTGACAAACCGGATCATACAAACCCGTCCCATCGCGGGCACCCGGCCACGGGGGCATTCCAAAAGCAAGGATATTGCAAACCTCAACGAACTCATCGCACACCCGAAAGAACGAGCCGAACACATAATGCTGATTGACCTGGAGCGCAATGATGTCGGTCGCGTCAGTATACCGGGTTCGGTGAAGGTAAATGAATTAATGGTACTGGAAAGTTATGCGCATGTGCATCATATTGTATCGAATATTCAGGGACAATTACCCGCCAGCACATCGCCCGGTGATGTTATCAATGCCGTATTTCCCGGCGGAACAATTACCGGCTGCCCTAAAGTACGATGCATGGAAATCCTGGCGGAACTTGAGCAATCACCGCGGGGCGCATACACCGGCTCATTAGGCTACGTTAATCATGATGGCAGCATGGATTTTAATATTCTGATTCGCACTTTGGTCAAAAGCCAGCGTGAAATCAGCTTACGTGCTGGTGGTGGAATCGTTGCCGATTCCGTTGCGGAGAAAGAGCTGCAGGAAACAAGAGCGAAAGCCAAAGGTTTATTACTGGCGTTGGGCGTAGATGTTTCAGATGATAATCGAACAGATTAACGTAAACATGGTTCAATGTGTCAATAGTTGCACCTGTGTTTTGCAACGTGCGCATAACAACATTTAGTTATCGTTAACAGTATGAACAGTACTTACTTGATGCTTGCATAAAACAATGCCGAAATATTTAATTAATGGTCGTCCTGGCGATAATTTACCGGTTACTGACCGGGGGTTACAGTATGGTGACGGCTTATTTGAAACCGTGAAAATACGCCAGGGCAAACCCTTATTATGGTCGCGTCATATACAGCGGTTAAATGAGGGTTGTAGGCAATTAGGCATACCATGCCCGGCAGAAGCACTGCTGGCTGCGGAAATCGATAAGCTAATCTCTCCCGAGTTGGCCGCGGCAGTGGTAAAAATACTGGTTACCCGGGGCAGTGGCCAGCGGGGCTACAAGACCCCAGAGCCATTAAAGCCCACTCGCATTATTGCGTTATATTCCGATACTGGTTACTCTGAGCAGGATATGGTTAAGGGGGTCAGGTTGATGGTTTGTGCTACGCCCCTTGCCTGTAATCCTGTATTGGCGGGCCTAAAACATTTAAATCGATTAGAGCAGGTGTTAGCAAGTGCTGAATGGAGTGATGCCAGTATTGCCGATGGAATTATGAAAGATGTTCATGGGCATGTCATTGAGACAACGATGGCAAACCTGTTTATTGTTAAACACCAGCATTTGTACACCCCTGACTTACACCAATGCGGGGTTGCAGGTGTAATGCGGGATAAAGTACTGGAGTTGGCAAAAGAGTTGCAACTTGATGTCAGTGAGAACTGCTTGAGTGAAAGCGATGTATTTAATGCGGACGAAGTCTTTATTACGAATAGCCTGAATGGTATTCGGCCAGTCAGCCAAATAGAACAAACTCAATTTATACCAGGAACAATCACAACGCAATTGATGCAACAACTGCATTTATCCTGGAAATAATGCGCCATCGAAACACGTGTTGCAATGAATAATAATGTCGATGATAAAAAACTTTATTTTTAAATCCGTCGGTTTATCGTTATTGGTAGGAAGTATCGCGTTAACCTGGTTGTTAATGGATATCAATCAATTCAAAACCACCCCCATTAATGTCTCAGGAGACGGGCTGCGTTATGAGATTAAATCCGGCGATAATCTGAGCCGGGTGGCCAATAAACTCCATTTAGCCGATGTTATCGCTAATCCGCGTTACCTGGTTTGGCTTGCTAAATATAAGGGCACTGCCAACAAGATAAAAATCGGTGAATACCTGTTTGCGCCGGGCACAACGACTGAGCAGTTGCTTAATCAGATTGTTGAAGGCAATACCATTCAATATGCAGCTACAATTGTTGAGGGGGTTACGTTCAAGGAAATGATGGCTGCACTGGCGCAAAATGATGCGTTAAGCCATACCCTAACGGGCTTGAAACCGGATCAAATTATGTCGCGTCTCGGTTATGCCGACGAACACCCGGAAGGCCGTTTCTTACCCGATACCTATCACTTTCCGAAAGGGACAACGGATGTTGCTTTTTTGAAGCGTGCTTATAATGCCATGCAAACCACATTGGCAAATCAATGGTCGCAGCGCGATGTAGGATTGCCGCTCAATACGCCTTATGAGGCATTAACACTGGCATCAATAATTGAAAAAGAAACCGCTGTCCCCAGCGAAAGAGGGGCCATAGCGGGTGTGTTTGTCAGGCGATTACAGAAAAAAATGCGATTACAGACCGACCCCACGGTTATCTACGGCCTGGGTGAAAAATTTGATGGCAATTTACGGCGACGGGATTTAAAAGCGGATAATCCGTATAATACCTACCGTCGCCATGGGTTACCCCCCACGCCAATTGCAATGTCCGGCCTGGACGCTATTCGGGCGGCCTTACATCCCCTAGGAGGCGAGGAGCTGTATTTCGTGGCCAAAGGCGACGGCAGTCATCAGTTCTCCGTAACGCTAAAAGAACATAACAATGCGGTTATAAAATACCAGTTAAAGGGTAGGGAAAAGTCATTCTCATCGCACAAGGCTAAAAAATAGACAGCAACACCCTCACAATTCAAAAAGTGGGTAAACAAGCGGCAGGTATCATTGAATGCACGGGAAGTTCATCACAGTAGAGGGGATCGAGGGTGCAGGCAAAAGCACGGCAATGGAAACGATCCGGCAACACCTCAAGCAAGTTGGCGTGGAAGTAATCGTCACCAGGGAGCCAGGCGGTACACCGCTGGCGGAAAAAATTAGAACCTTGCTCTTGGATAAAAATAACACCACAATTACATCTGATACCGAATTGTTGTTAATGTTTGCTGCACGTGCACAGCACCTTAGCGAGCTTATTTTGCCCGCTCTGGAACAAGGGAAGTGGGTGCTGTCTGATCGATTTACCGACGCTACTTATGCCTATCAAGGTGGCGGTCGAGGCATCAATGAACAACGCATAGCCCTGCTGGAGCAATGGGTGCAAGGCGAATTGCGCCCTGATTTAACCCTGTTGTTGGACTTATCCGTCGATCAGGGGCTAACCCGTGCAGGGCAGCGTGGTGAATTGGATCGTTTTGAACAAGAGAAGCGGGCCTTTTTTGAGCGCATCAGACACTGTTATCGACAGCGCGCCAAACAATACCCGAAACAATTTCGCGTTATTGACGCATCACAATCGTTAGCGCGGGTGCAACAGCAAATAAAAAATCAGCTGGATTTAGTGCTGGAATCATTGATCAGTCGTTAACAGAGCAAACGTTAACAGAACTAACATTAAAAAGAACACGCGTTAACCCACTATTACGGCATTAACATTATTGGAATTCAATAGACAAGTCTTATGCAATACCCCTGGCATACCCCAATTTGGCAACATCTGACGCAACGTTATCACTCGGATCAGTTGCCACATGCATTATTGTTATCAGGCAATCCGGGCCTTGGCAAAGCCGCGTTTAGTGAGCAGCTTGCGCATTGGTTGTTGTGCGAAGAAACGACAAAAGGCCAGCGTACGCCGGTCACCGGGCAACCATCACCGTGTGGGAAATGCAACGGGTGCATGCTTTACAAGGCAGGCAGTCATCCGGATGTAATGCGCGTTTCCCCTGAAAGTGAAGGCAAAGTGATCACGGTTGACAGTGTTCGCAGCATTGCCGGTTTTTTGGCGCTAAAAAGCCAGTTCGCAGAATATCAGATCGTTATTGTCTCACCCGCGGAAGCCATGAATAAATACGCGGCCAACGGTTTGCTCAAAACACTGGAAGAGCCAACGCCCGGTGTATTGCTGCTGTTAGTTACCCATGATGCCACCAGCCTGTTACCGACCGTTCGCAGCCGGTGCCAGACTGTCGCTATTCCTGTGCCGGAACAAACTCAGGCGAGTGATTGGCTCACGCAGGCAATGGCTCAACACAAACTGCAGGCCGAGGATACCGAACCTTTACTGAGGCTCGCTGATGGTGCGCCACTATTAGCGTTGGAATATGCCAGGGCAGGAACGTTATCCAACCACCAGCAATTGCTGCAAAGCTTTGAAAAATTGGCAAAAAAACAATCCGACCCCGTCACTGAGGCAGGATTATGGGTGTCCACCGGATTAGCACCATCGCTGAAATGGATGTACTTATGGGTGGCGGAATTGATTCGATTTAAGTCAACGCTTGAGATGGTCGATAATAAATCAATCTTAGCAGAGCCTGCATTGGGTGGTTTGGCCGGGTCAGTGGATATGGCGCATTTATATAAATTTCTTGATAAAATTACCGATTGCATCCGTACAATCCCAACCCAGGTTAATGTACAATTGACGCTGGAAGACTTATTAATAAGCTGGTCCCGGTTGAACAGGTAATCTTATTGGTGTTTGCCAGTGCAGTTACAGGGCAACGTGTCAGGAGCGATTTAGCGTATGGCGGGTGATTTTAAACAAGGCGGCATTCTATCCTTAGCGATAAAAGACAAAAGCTCGCTGTATACGGCTTACATGCCGTTCATAAAAAATGGTGGATTGTTTATACCCACTAATAAAAAATACAATGTGGGTGACGAGGTGTTTATGTTGCTTACATTAATGGAGGAAAAGGAAAAGTTGCCCGTGGCCGGTAAAATTGTCTGGGTAACCCCAAGCGGTTCACAAGGCAACCGTATCGCCGGTATTGGTGTACAATTTAGTCACCAGGATAACGGCGCGGTACGCAACAAAATCGAAACCTACCTCGCCGGGGCATTGAAATCCGACCGCCAAACGCATACTATGTAACGCATCTTGGTGCTTGAAGTCGGCACCATCAACTATTGACTGTGACGTTACATAACCGCGTTACAACAAAAAGCACGGCCGTTAAGTCGGACTATTTCTGCATTCACCCGTCGTAGAGTAAATTATGCCAGCCTATCTTGTCGATTCACATTGCCATCTCGATTGCCTAACCCTGGATGCCTGGGAGCAGGGCTTGCAGGGCGCGTTAGCCACCGCACAACAAAATGGTGTTGGCCATATGTTATGTGTGTCCATCGACATGGAAAACTTCCCTAACGTACTGGCAATTGCACAACAACACGACTTTGTGTCCGCCTCCGTTGGTGTTCATCCCAATGTCAGAGACGGGCATGAGCCGGATGCTGATGAATTGGTGAGGCTTGCACAGGACCCTAATATTGTCGCCATCGGTGAAACTGGCTTGGATTATTTTCGCAGCGAAGGCGATTTAGACTGGCAACGGGCGCGTTTTCGCCAGCATATTAGTGCCGCAAAACAATGCGGAAAGCCACTTATCATACACAACAGAGAATCCACGGAAGACTGTCTGGCGCTGTTAAAAGAAGAGGGCGCTGATGAGGTTGGTGGCGTAATGCATTGCTTTGTCGAAAACTGGGAAATTGCCAAACGCGCCATGGATCTGAATTTTTATATTTCATTTTCCGGCATTGTAACCTTTAAGTCAGCGCAAGCGCTTAAGGAAGTTGCGAAGAATATGCCTGGTGACCGAATGCTGGTGGAAACCGATTCGCCTTATTTAGCACCTGTTCCACATCGGGGCAAACAGAATCAACCGGCTTACGTACGGCACGTGGCGGAATGTATTGCTGAATTACGCGGCGTGGAAACTGAAGAAGTGGTGCGCCAGACAACACAGAATTTTTTCACCTTGTTCAAACATGCCAAACCTGGGCACAGCAACGACATGCTGCAAACCATCGCATCGAACTTAACCGCAAGCCAAAGCAAAATAAATTGACATAGCAGACCTTGTTTCTAGCGTCTCAACGATAATCCTAGATTCCGCAGTTGACCGCTACAAAAGGGTATTAACCGCTTCATGAACATCCAGTTTGTTGCCATTTATCCACTTACCCATTGCGTGAAGGTGCTACGGCATGTAGAGCACGTTTGTCGTGGCGTCTGGATGGCGTTGTAAAACTTTGAAATATTGACCTATTCCTGCACTTTTACGCCTTACCAGACCCCACAATAACTGCACGCTACACGCCGTTCAACTGCGGAATCTAGGATAATGGCCAAGGGGTCTGCCGACGTTATTCGTTGTGTGGCCACTGATATCGGCAATGAACTGTAGGTTTGAAGTTTGGGGTTTGATGTTTGATGTTTGTTGCAAGCTGGTGACAGAGCCCCTCAAAGCACGTTGTTCGTGAAAGAGGGGCTCTGACTAATGGTCAATGATGGCAAATTCCAACGTTGTGGTTGGTTTTTTCGAGAACCGGGGTTTTGTTTTTGTCACTTGCCCGGATTAATTTCTTTTTCGGTAACAATAATTTTACTTACAAGCCCGTACTCAACGGCCTCTTCAGCGCTTAACCAAAAATCCCGCTCGGTATCGCGGCTTATTTTTTCGATTGATTGGCCCGTGGCATCAGAGAATATTTTATTGAGCCGCTCCTTCATGCGGATAATTTCTTTCATATAAATTTCGACATTGCCGGCTGGCCCTTGGATGCCACCTGAAGGCTGATGTAATAAGAATCGTGTGTTGGGCAATGAATACCTGTTTTCCTTTTCAGTGGCAACAAAAATCAACGCACCGGCACTTGCCACCCAGCCGGATCCGATAACAATCACCTTGGGGGTTATAAATCGTATGGCGTCAAAAATCATATCACCAGATTCCACGTGTCCACCCGGTGAGTTTACGAAAACATAGATTGGGTTGTCGTTGATGCTAGCCAGGGCATGAAGCTGAAGCACAGCTTCTTTGGCCATTTTTTGGTCAACTTCGCCGGTAATAAACACTTTTCTGGCATTTATCGTATAATCCAATAGTTTTGCACCTACAGACGCCTGTGAATCTGTGCCTTTCTCGTTATTTTCCACGCAATTCCTCCTGAAAAAACAGTTAAGATCTATCGTAAATCATGTCGTAAAATTCTTGTATAACCGGTATTAAAATATCTCACAAAACCATTGATAAAAACTCTCGTAAAACCTCCATAAACGTGCCCATAAACTAATGGAGATGATTCGTGAGATTTTATAAACAAATCAGCGCTCTTCTATTGTATCTAACAAACTATTTTAGCACTCGGGTTAATGATGTGCTTGTAAATTTGTGAATAATTGCCGGCACTATCGTTGCGAACAACGGAAAGTGCAGCCGGTAACGAATTGAAATTGGATTGAAGCGGGCGCTAAGGAACGTTTATCCCCTCATGATGCAACATCCGAATTAATTCAATCAATGGAAGTCCCACAAGTGCATTTGGGTCATCACCTTCTAGTTTTTCAAACAAGCTAATACCCAGTCCTTCTGATTTGAAACTCCCGGCGCTGTTGTAGGGTTGATCCTGTTCGAGGTAACGCTGGATTTGATCGTTGGACAATGTGCGGAAATAAACCGAATAGGGCACACATGCGGCTTGAGTATGGCCAGTACGGCTATTGAGAAGGCAAAGACCGGTTAAAAAGTTTACCCGTTTACCGGAAGCTCGTTGCAATTGATGCACTGCATTTTCATGGGTGTGTGGTTTCCCAATGATTTGATTGTCCAGTATAGCGACTTGATCGGAGCCTATAATCAGTGCGTCATTGTGACGCGGTGAAACCGCCGCAGCTTTGGCTTTTGAAAGACGCAAGACAAGCTGGTCTGGCGTTTCACCCGATAATACCGTTTCATCAACGTCGGGGGCATCGGTGACAAATGGCAGCGCTAACTTGCGTAATAGGGTTTGGCGAAACGGCGATGTCGAGGCTAAGACTAGTTTGGTCATAATAAGCGGCTGAAGTAGTGTTATTCTGTTTGGGTATAACCTCAATATAAATCAATAACATGCAGGATGAGTGTAAGGATAAATATCATTCAAAACAACCTTTGGTCATTGACATAAATGCCCACTAATGACATAAATGGAACCTTAAGTCGGTTAGCAGAGCTGTAGAGCTCAATTCTACCGGAATTTTACGAGAATATACCGAGTGTATATTCGAATACGCGGCAATGTTTTTATAGCGCTTTTCAATTAAGGCGTTTTTATCGCTTAAGTCAGTGCTTATGCAATCTTGGTATAAATAATTTTTATGCTGATTTTACAGTGCCGCATAACTCATCATTAATGAATACGCGCTATGGGCAATCGCACAGTAACCACAACGACCAAACGAATCACACTTAGCGGCACTATCCTACTGTCTTTGATAGCCACGCCTTATGTATTTGCTGCATGTACGTATAGTGAGGCAATAATGGCGCTAAATAATGGTAACATGGTGCGGGGCAACGCATTAATGACAATGGCGGCAAGAGACGGAGACACGCGTGCTACACGCTATATGGCAACGTTAGAGTATTCCAACAGAGTAAAAGCTTCTCACATTCCCCAGAGTATCAATAAAAGCGCCTTGGAACCAGAACACGCAGAAAAAGTTGTCGCCTATGGCAAATTGACCATTTCGGCCCGTAAATATCGCGGCGGGGAGAATACCCCGGACAGCAATATGGTGTTAGTCAAGGATGCAACAGCGTCACCACAAGTAGTAAACTAAGCTCAACACACACAATATTATTCAAGCCAGACCGTAACAAATATAGACTTTTGTTGCGAAGATCGACTATTGCACTTTTTCAGGGTATGGTTTGTTCAACATTGCAGGGTGTTTTAATACATACCCTTGAGCAGACTTGTTTTCAAGTTAACAGTAAAGCCCGCAATAATTTGCAGGGCTGCAAGATTTAGAATAAGCCGTTATTTATACGAACAACTTATTGGAACAACAATAATGATTGAGAAATTGATGCACCCCCCCCGCATTTTTGTCAAGAATTGTTGAAAACGCACGATAATCAATGGAATTGCAGGAGTGTCGACTGATGTTGGCATCAATCCATGCTAACCCCGGGTCAATTAATAATAATGGTATAAACCAATGACGACTTCCGCCCATATAGTACTAAATAATATAAGTAAATATTACACGGAAGGTGATCAGGAAAGGCTGGTATTTAAAGAAGTGGACCTGGAGATTAACCCTGGTGAGTTTGTGGTATTGTTTGGCCGCAGCGGCTCAGGAAAATCCACTTTATTGAATATTTTAAGTGGCATTGATCAGCCAGACTCCGGTCAGGTCGTGATAAATGACACTGATTTGACGAGTCTCTCCGAGCATAAACGCACACTGTTTCGTCGCCAGCATATCGGCTTTATTTTTCAGCTGTTTAACCTGATTCCCACACTGACGGTTTTGGAAAATGTGCTGTTGCCGTTAGAGCTAACCGGCAAATTAAAAAAGGCCCATCATGAGCATGTCTCCAAATTATTAAGTGCTGTGCGTTTAACCGATAGAATTAATAGTTTTCCCGATAAACTCTCGGGGGGCGAACAACAGCGAGTGGCGATATTACGGGCGTTAATCCATAAGCCGTTATTGTTGCTGGCTGATGAGCCGACCGGCAACCTGGACTCTGATACCAGTAAACAAGTGCTTAATTTAATGACCACCCTGGTTCGTAAAGAAGGCAAAACACTGGTGTTAGTTACCCATAGTCAGGAAGTGGCACAGCTCGCAGACCGTATATTTGTGTTTCGCAAAGGACAGCTAATTGAACAGCAGGCTCGGGGTAGAGTTGGGTGATGCTATGGAAAATCACATGGCGACATTATCTCCATCATCCATGGCAAATAATTCTCTCCATTGTGGGCATTGCACTTGGTGTTGCAATGGTCGTCGCCATTGACCTATGCAATACCAGCGTACACAAAGCCATCGAACTTTCTTCAAATGCAATTACCGGTAGAGCAACCCATCAAATTATCGGCGGTCCCAATGGCGTGCCGGAAGATTTATATGTAAAACTGCGAAAAAATCAGGGAATTTACGAAATTGCCCCCATTGTGGAGGGGTATGCAAAGCTAATCAGCAACCAGGTCATCAATGAGCAGGATGCCATCTTTCAATTGATGGGATCTGATATTTTTTCAGAACGGCAGTTTCGAGATCATCTGTTCAACACCATCGACTCGATGGACATCACCCGATTATTAAATGAACCCAATGCTGCAGTAATTGCGAAATCTGCTGCTGATCGACTGAATATAAAACCAGGTGATGAGTTGCTTTTTATTGTGGGCGCCAAGGAACGACTGTTTCACATCGTGGGCTTGATCAATGACAGCGCGGCCAGCACGCAGCAAGCGGTAGGCTCAATGATGTTTGTTGACATTGCCACCGCACAAGAAGCATTGGGAATGAAGAACTATTTGACGCAATTGGATTTAATTGTGGAGGATACACCGGCTGGGGCGCAGCGCCTGGAAAAAATCAAGGATCTTTTACCCCGAAACCTGGATATTGTCTCCGCAAAAAATCGAAGTTATGCCTTGTCACAAATGACCAAGGCGTTCGAGACCAATTTAACCGCACTCAGTTTTCTGGCCCTAATTGTGGGTATGTTTTTAATCTACAACACAATGACATTTTCTGTGGTATTACGCCGCCAGGTTATTGGTTCATTGCGGGCAATTGGCGTAACACGAAGTGAAATATTCCGCGCCGTCTTTAAAGAATCATTACTGATAGGCATTGGCGCCACCTGGCTGGGGCTTTATATCGGCATCCTGTTGGCTGACGGCTTGCTGGGCCTGGTTACGCGAACCATTAATGATTTATATTTTGTGTTAAACGTGCAATCTTTAACCATCACCTATGCCTCGATTGCCAAGGGGTTTTTGCTCGGGGTTCTGGCAACAGCATTCACCGTGTTATTACCAGCCTATGAGGCTACCAAATCAGCGCCGCGTGAATCAATTGCACGATCGAGCATCGAGGCAAAGTATCGAAAGTCCTTTCGATGGTTCGGTTGGCTGGGTGTCTTTTTTGTTTCTGTGGGGGGGATTACCCTGTTTATCCCCGTCGATTTACTGTACGTAAGTTTTGGCGGTGTATTTTTGATTATGGTTGGGTTTACCTTATTTGTGCCGCAATTAACGTTGGCGCTGGTTAATGCGTTTGTTCCTATTCATCACAAGATTTTGGGGTCACTGGGAAATATCGCTGCGCGCAGCGTCAGTACCTCCTTAAGTCGAACCAGCATTGCCATCGCCTCTCTCGCTGTTGCTATCGCCACAACGATCGGTGTTGCCGTAATGATTGATAGCTTTCGCGGTTCCGTAGTCGAGTGGTTAGATAACACCTTACGAGCGGATGTGTTTGTGACGGCACCGGGTATCAGTTCCAGTAAATTCCCAGGGAAATTATCGCCTCAGTGGGTCGAGCGATTCAAGAAATTGCCTGAAGTTAAAGCGATTGGCATTGTTCACAATCTGCAACTTCATGCGCCCAAGGGGCTCACCGAATTAAACGTGATTGAAATGCCGAAAATGTTTTTCTCCAAATTTGATTTGCGCGGCGACGAGAATTACGCGGATGCGAAGCAGGCGTTTTTTGAAGAGGATGGTCTTTTATTATCGGAGCCCTATGCCTACCGGCATAACCTGAAAGTGGGCAATATGCTGGTGTTGCCAACGGATAAAGGACTCAAGAGCTTTAAAGTTGCGGGTATATTTGTGGATTATGGCTCCGAGCAGGGGGTGGTAACCATAAACCGGGATGCCTATAAACGTTACTGGGACGATGACAGCATAACGTCCCTTGAGATTCATACCGTAGCCGGTACTAATAATGAGTTATTTATTGAAGTGATCAATGCCATCGTTTCTGAATACAAGAATAAGCCAAATTCGGGGGAAGTAGAGCAGGATTTACTGATCAACTCAAAGACAGCCATTCGAAATGCTTCAATCAGTGTGTTTGATCGAGCCTTTGTTGTAACTGAGGTATTGCGTGTTTTAGCAATATTTGTCGCATTTGTTGGAATCGTAAGTGCATTAATGGCGCTGCAGTTTGAGCGTAAAGCGGAAATTGCCCTCTATCGGGCGCTGGGCTTAACCCCGCAGGAAGTCTGGTTGGTCATTAGTGGCGAAACCGGATTAATTGGAATGATTGCGGGGTTACTGGCAATACCATTAGGCATCATATTGGCATTAGTGCTTATCCTGGTGATAAATCGCCGTTCATTTGGCTGGTCGATGGACATCACGCTGGATCCTATGCTGTTTTTACAATCGTTGCTGTTAGCAATTACGGCCGCTCTGATTGCTGGCATCATACCGGCATTTAAGATGTCCCGAAGCAACCCATCCGCTGCCTTGCGTGAGGAATAGTCATGAGCGTTGTTAGGGCTAGGCAGTGGCGAGCGTATGGGGTATTACCGGTACTGTTTTCAATACTGCTGTTAATATTGTTGCTGCCAGCCTGTGATCAGTTCAATAAAGGCAAGAAACCGCAGGCATCATTTTTAACGCAGGTGTTCGGGACCAGCACAAAGGGAGATTTTAAGCAGGCATTCAGTCCGCATAAGTTTTCGTTTCCGAGAGATTATGCGGATCACCCCGACTTCCGGCATGAATGGTGGTACTTTACGGGCAATCTGGATGCGACGGCCGGCGCACGTTTTGGTTACGAACTGACGATCCTTCGTGTAGCACTTAACAGCCAGGAAGAAGACGTCGACGAGCCCGACACCAAGCCTAATACCACGACAAATCTGCTGTCATCGAGCAAGGAATCCGACTGGCGTAGCGACCACTTCTACATTGCACATTTAGCACTAACGGATATCGAAAATAATACATTTTATTACAGTGAACGCCTGAGTCGTGACGCGATGGGACTGGCGGGCGCCGGGGTTTTCTTTAAAGAACAAGTGGACCAGGACTCCATTAACCTAAAGGTCTGGTTAGCCGATTGGTCGGTCGAGTCCGTTGGTGACGGGATATTTCCGTTACGTCTCACGGCTAAAGACAAAGACTATAGTATCGATTTAGTTTTGCAAAATAAAAAACCAGTGGTTATGCAGGGTGACGCCGGTTTATGGACCAAAGGTAAAACACCGGGAAACGCCGCGTATTATTTCTCCATTACGCGCCTGGAAACAGTCGGTACAATTCGTATAAAGTCCAAAAAATATTCAGTGGCTGGCGACAGTTGGTTTGACCGTGAGTGGTCCACGGCGCAGTTGGAGGACGGGCAGTCAGGACGGGATTGGTTTCGATTGCAGCTGTCTGACGATCGGGAAATTATGTTTCATGCATTCCGACAGGAAGATTCCCAACAGGACAATTCTTCACAAGGTAACTATGTTGACGAGTACAGCATCGGCAGCATTGTGGCCGCAAATGGTGAATCGCGCACGCTAGCCCATGGTGATGTGGAGATAACCGTTGTGCGCTACTGGAGCAGCCCACATTCAAACATTAAGTACCCGGCCACCTGGAAAATCAGCATTCCCTCAGAATCACTTGTCCTGCAGGTTACGCCGGTTATTCCGGATCAGGAGCTGAATCTGTCGGTCAGGTTCTGGGAAGGAGCGGTAAAGGTGTCAGGAAAGCAAAAATCAGATGGTAGCATTATAACCGGACACGGCCACGTTGAGTTGTCCGGATACAGCCCTGGGTAGGCCGCAGCCATTCAGCTATATTTGGTCAGTAATATGGAGGGGATCAAAGGCTGGGGGCAGGGAGTTTCGGGGTTGAATTGGCGGTAATGGTAATGGCCTCAAGTACGCTTTTACCTTCGCGCTCCAGTTGGTACTGATCAATCTTCTGGTCGTTTTTAAGTTCACTAAACCAGCGGCGTTTTTTGGCTTTTTTCAAAAATTTAATGGCGCCTTTATCACCATTATCGGCGGCGCGTTTCAGCCACTTGATGCCGACTCTGACATCATATTTATTAATGCCGGTGGTGACGTAGTGCAAACCCAATAAGAATTGCGCGGAAGGACTATTGTTTTCTGCGGCTTTCATGTACCAGCTGGAGGCTTCATCCATGTTTTTCTTTACGCCCCAACCATTTGCATAGGCCAGGCCAACAAACACTTGCGCTTCGGGCAGGCCCTGTTCGGCCAAATCCTGCCAGATCTGTAATGCCTTGGTATAATTGCCTTTATTGAAGAATGATTGACCTTCTAAAAGCGAGTCTAGCTTTTCGGCATAACTAACTGAAGCAACAAAAAAAAGTGTTGTTAAAATTGTTGATAAAATAAACAGGAATTTGACAAGTTGCACACGCATAAACATATAACTTCTCCGACAATAATAGCAATATACTCCATTACCTAAAAAAATAACACTGTGAATTTGGTCACAATACTTAAGCGGCCTGTTAATCACTCTATCATAATGGAAAATAGTGCCACTGCACTCTAATACTATCGTTTTTAATATCAAATACTTAAGGGGTGATATTTGAGCAATATCTATAAATTACTTCGAATTATGAAACACTTACGTGACCCCGATAATGGCTGCCCCTGGGATGTAGAGCAAACCTTTGCAACTATAGCGCCATACACCGTGGAAGAAGCTTACGAAGTCGCAGATGCCATATTACGCCAGGACATGGGCGATTTACAGGGCGAATTAGGGGATCTGTTGTTCCAGGTTGTGTTTCATTCCCAGCTGGCAAGTGAACAAGGGGCCTTCGAATTTGAAGACGTTGTTGCGGCCATTGCCGATAAGCTGGAACGCCGCCACCCCCATGTGTTTGGTGATCAAGACATTGATAATGCCGAAGCACAAACACAAGCCTGGGAAAAGCTAAAAGCAAATGAACGTTTGCAAAAACATAACGCGGCCAGCCAGCAATCCAGAATGCCTCACAGCGTGTTAGATGGGGTGGCAGTGGCATTGCCGGGATTAACCAGAGCCGTAAAATTGCAAAAGCGGGCATCGAATGTGGGGTTTGACTGGTTGTCTATTGCGCCGGTGTTTGACAAAGTGATTGAAGAGTTGGAGGAAGTTAAACACGAAGTAAATCATAGTAAAAACCAGGAACGCATTGAAGATGAAATTGGTGATTTGTTTTTCGCCGTGGCGAATCTGGCAAGACATGCCAATGTGGACCCGGAAGCCGCTATTCGACGTTCAAACGCTAAGTTTACTCGACGTTTCCAGGCCATAGAGGCACTCGTTGAAGCGCAGGGGGCTAACATAGCAGAATTGTCAACCGATGCGTTGGAAAGCCTGTACCAGAAAGTAAAAAACGCAGAGGCCTAATTGCACTAGACTCATGTATACTTCCAGCCCAGATAACAAGGTGGTTACGATGAAACGACGAATCAAGCCAGGGATAGCCCGTGTAACAGTTGGCATTATGCTTTTAGTGCTGCTAATAGTGCTGCTAACCGGTTCGGGCTGTATGCAACATGGATTTCAAGCGCTCGAGCAAACCACATTCCCAATTCAGGAAACAACCATTGCTAAAGTGCACGAGGCTTTGCAGCGTGGCAGCCTGACTTGCGAAGCATTGGTCAATGGCTATATCAGTCGAATAAGAAAGTATGATCAGGCAACCCGGTTAAACGCCATCGTATTAATTAACCCCAACGCGTTACGACGCGCTAAAATGCTGGACGAGGAGTTTCGTAACACCCGACAATTAAAGGCGTTACACTGTGTCCCCATCATATTGAAAGACAACTACGATACCTCTGACATGCCTACGTCCGGTGGTTCAATAATTCTTAAAGATTCGCTGCCACCGGATGATGCCTATATGGTTCGAAAGCTCCGTGAAGCAGGTGGTATTATTCTAGCGAAATCGAACATGGCTGAATGGGCATTTAGCCCTTATTTCACGATAAGCTCCACCGTAGGTGAAACGCGAAACGCCTACGACCTGGAACGGGTACCGGCTGGTTCAAGCGGTGGTACGGCATCAGCCGTGGCAGCCAATCTGGGGCTGGTGGGAATGGGGACAGATACCGGAAATTCAATTAGAGGGCCTGCATCCCACGCCGCACTGGTTGGTATTCGTTCCACGATAGGGGCGACCAGTCGCGATGGTATCATTCCCTTGCTACTCAATCGCGATATAGCAGGGCCAATGACAAGAACGGTTGAAGACGCTGCCCGGGTGTTTGCCGTTATTGCCGGTTATGATCCTGCGGACCCGGTTACCATTGCCAGTAAAGGGCGTTTACCCAATCGTTATACGGATGCTTTAACACACAAAGGATTGGAAGGTGCTCGTATTGGTGTGCTACGTGAACTGCTTGACACGCCCACAACCGACATTGATATTGCCGCGTTAATGGAACAGGCAATTGCCGACATTAAAAAACTAGGCGCGCAGGTGGTTGACCCGGTTGTTATCCCCAATTTTAAGCAGCTCACCAGCGCAACCGGGTTTTGCAGCCGCTTTCGCTACGATATTAACCAATATTTTCGCTCCTTGAGTGATGAGCCAACGGTTTTAACATTAAAAGACATCGTTGCCTCAAAACGTTATCATGAATCCAGTGAGTCAGGAATGAAATGGGCAATGTCTGTCGATGTTGCACCTGAAAAGCAAAAAACACCCTGCGTCGACGTACAAGGAGATCCACGGCGCCTGGCATTACTGAATGCCGTTGTGGGCACCATGGAGCAGCACCAGCTTGATGCATTAATCTACCCCAGCTGGAACAATCCACCTCGCCAACTGGGCGATTTGGATTCACCGCACGGTAACAACAGCCCAATAATTGCGCCCCACAGTGGCCAACCCGCGATTACAGTGCCAATGGGATTTACTGATGAAGGATTGCCTGCCGGATTGCAAATTCTAGGAAAGCCATTCTCAGAGTTCAATTTATTTAAATTCGCATATGCATATGAGCAGGCAACCAGGCACCGGAAACCACCGCAATTGTTTGAATAGCAACATCCGATTAACGACAATCGCGTTTATCCAATTCAGCGCCAGAGGTTTACATTGAAAAAAACAGACGTTCAAGAAACAAAAGTTACTATCAAAAAAGTAACTATCAAACACCAGTTTAAACATGCGATTAAGATTGCCCTATTAGCCAGTTACATGGCTTTAGCGTTAACAGCATGCGCAAGCGTTGCGAAAAAACCTGAAAATATTGATGATAAGGTCATCACGACCTCGCTCGTTGGAGCCTGGGTTGCAGAACCAGACGACAAAAAGGCCCTGCCTGGCATATCAAACTATCTGAAAAATGGACGCCTGGAATATGTTGGGTTTCGAACCAAACAATGTACTGACCCCCAGGTATTAGTCAAAGCAGATTGGCGCGTGCAGAATGGTGTGCTCATTATCGTGGTACAAGACAGCACCAATCATGCATGGTATCCCCCTGGCATGATCGTGGAAGACAAGGTGTTGGATATCAACGATGATCACCTGATCTTGGAAAACAGTGAAGGAGAGTTGGAATACAGAGTCAGAAGTGAGGCGTGTTTAACAGAAAAAGCACGTTAATAATGGAATGGCCGCCGTGTGAAAGCTATTCGCCCGCATTGACGTAGTACCCGAAAATATGGGGGCTATTACAATGCCGGCGGGGCGTTAACGCGTCAAAAGTCGGCGTATACATCGCTATAAAATCAGAGTAAAGTGAGGCTAGGTATCTGAATTGAAAATCAAGGAATGATCAACTTTACAGCTAACCTGCCATACCGACTAATTTGGATATTGCCGACATTATGCTGAGGTTACATTGAGGTTAAAAGCGCGAAACGGGATTTTGATTGGTATGGCTTAAGGGAGAACGTTAAATTGAAAATCACCACACGGTTTCTACAATCGTTATTACTGAAATCAAAAGTACTGAAATCAAAAGCACTGAAATCAAACGTACTGCACTCGCTAGTACAGCAACCGCTACTGCTGCTACCGTTATTGTTATCATCGTTCTTATTGTTAACGGTCTCCACGACTGTGGTGGCGCAATCAGACAAAAAAGATGAAGTGATAAAGCGCTACAGTGCCATCCCCGACAAATCGGTCAACTGGGGCACCGGCGGTTTGCCTGAAAAGCTGGCGTTTAAGTTTGACAATGCCAATGCATGGTTGCGCGAAAACGGTGATTTTGGGCTTGAGGCGGAAGTAAAGCACGGATGGTTGATGTGCGGCACCTATGAGGTGGCGGTTCGCTTTGGTATTGGGATACCAGCCTGTACTAATGTATCATGGATTTCTCAGCCTTCCTATGTTCGATCCCACAAACAATGCAATAATTCATGGATGGTACACAGTGGTAATGGAAGTGTACCTACCATCAGTGATGATTTTGAAAACATTAATTGCGCGCAGCTAATCATTAAATGCACCGGGAAATGTAAATAAAAGTCTGTTGCTGACACTAGCGGTGTCAGAGGTACTCTTGCTGCAACCTAAATAAGGCCGCTATTGATCTTCATCTCCCTCATCAATAAAGCTGCTGTATAATTTTGAATTGCTTCGTGATGTGCATCAATATCAGGTTATCGAGAATATGAGATATATACCCGTAGCGTTTAGGATTTAGGCATAATTGCACACCCTATTTATTTCATAACAGCTTCCATGGCGGCGTTGTCTACAGGGATATAAACAAGGGGCGTGAGCAGGATGTGGAAGCGTTGAAATTCCGTGCAATCGTCCGGCTCACGCATCATTTCGGCTTAGTTAAAGAACCTACTTTTGGTGACATGCATTTAGCCCCATGCTTTTGGTCCCATAAACTAAATAGGAAGCACACTTAACCCCCAAATCCTAAACGCCACAGGTCTATTTGCAAACATTGTATACCCAAAGCGTTTGAGATTTAGGGGGTTAGAGTGCGATTATTTTTGTTTACAGCTAGACGCGACGACGCAGCATAGCCACTCTATGTAAGGAGAAGCAACGACGCTGTAGACAAAAAGGGGCGTGCTATAACACCTAAATCTCAAATGCTTTGGGTATATATGGTGAATAATAACCATTTTTCCTTAAAAAGCGCTAATGATAAAGTCCTTGGATAGCACAGATTCCGGTGATGATCAGCTAATGGCAGGATAAAGCAGGCAAGTATTACACAAGGGGTATTTACATCGGATGTCCATCTTGTTTTATTAACGGCGGCCGGGTGCTCAACAGCGATATAAGGCGACAACTAAATAATGATGCCAAATTATCGAATAGCAAACCCCAACTTATTAATCTGGATTGAAAGAATTAAAATGGAAGGAGTAATTTTTGCATAACAACAATAGGGTGCTTCGTTGCATTCACTTTTCGCTGATGCCCATCGGGCTGAGGACACTTTACACATCAACGATTGTGGTGCTTGGAACCGGCTACTTGTTCGCGATGATTCATATTTTTGAGTCCCATGCCGGTCGCGATGGCGACCCAATGCTATCGGTGCAGGATCTAATCATTGCCTACAGCGGCAGTAAAAGTGATACCCGTTTAGAAGCCGCGCTGAAGGGCCCCATGGCGAATATGCTACCCACCAATGAACGGGATGAGATCGTCGCATGGGTACGCCGTGATGCCAAACAGGAAGAATATAGCGCCATTAAATCCATTCTTGAACAGCGCTGCATCGCCTGCCACAGCGGTGCTAACCCTCATATCCCGAATTTATCCGATTATGACAATCTGTTAAAAATGGTTGAGCTGGACACCGGCATGGATATATTCACCCTGGTCAGGGTATCTCATATCCATTTGTTTGGAATTACGTTTATATTTTTTATAATGGGCAGTATTTTTTGTCACGCTTACTTAAAGCGTAAATGGTTAAAATGCCTGATTTTAGCAACGCCGTTCTTAGCAATACTTGCAGACATACTGTCATGGTATTTAACCAAGGTGTTTGAACCCTTTGCCTGGGTGGTAATGCTTAGTGGTGCCATTATGGGCGTTTGCTTTGCAGCACAGGGTTTAATATCGGTCTATCAGATGTGGTTTATGAATTTGCCAACCGAATTAGCTGAGGAGGTTTAACCTAGATTCCGCCGTTGATGGCTCCGAGTTCGGACCAACACTATGATAAATCAAACCATTGTGCTGCCTCTGGCGTTCCCAAAAAATGAGTCGCTACACGGTTTATCATCATGCCTAAATCCTAAACGCTTTGGGTATAGATTAAAGTACAACATTTTTTCACATTCCTGGAGGTTAGCATGAAAGCATTAATTAAATTGATTAGAATTACCGCAATAACGGGCTTATTGATTACCGCTCAATCGGCTGTGGCGGGGGATCCGGCGGCAGGCAAGGCGCTGTCTAAAACCTGCGTTTCATGCCATGGCGAAGCTGGTGTAAGCGCGATCGACACGACACCAAATTTAGCCGGGCAGAAAGCAGCCTACCTGATTAAATCCACAAAAGATTATCGAGATGGTAAACGTAAAGACATGATGATGGAATCAATGGTTAAATCATTGAGTGATGCCGATATTGAAAATATCTCAGCGTATTATTCCAGTTTAAAATAGCCAGGCGATCATGCCGCTATTTTTTTGCACTGAAATCATCGATAACAGTATTCCCGATCAACGAATGGATGAAATCACTGCATAACAGTCCAACGGTAGAAATATCGTTATCCAGGCGAAAATAGTCATAATGTCAGCTTGGTTTCGACAGACTCATTTCTCTACTACAATTAGCAGAGATTCTGTTTAAATGATGCAAAAGCATATTGCTATTTAACTATTATAAAAGTAACGAACTAAAGCAGCGAATGTTAGTAATTAAGACTAAAGAACCATCGAGTTGGTTTGGCAGTATTGTAAGGGCAATATTAATATTTAACTTATTTGACGCCTTGTTCACACTAGTATGGGTCAAAGCAGGTTTGGCAACAGAAGCCAATGTTATTCTGCGATATCTTGTTAATAATCATCCGATATTATTTATTGCTGCAAAACTAACCATCGTTGGCTTAGCGACGTATTTATTATGGCGTTACCGGCATAATAAATACGCGGTTACCGGCTTGATAGTGGCATTTTGTGCCTACTATGTCCTTTTACTCTATCACCTTCGTTTTTCCAGCCAGTTAATTCGGCAGTGGTATTCTGCAATGTGATTTAAGCATTAAACCTAGATTCCGCCGTTGAACACGGATTTAGCGTCGTACCTTTTCCGTCATGGTGGATGAGGGATGGTGATAAACCGTGTAGTGACTCACTTTTTCAGTGAACACCAGAGGCAGCACAATGGTTTGGATTTTCAGGGTGTTGGACCGAACTCAGTGCGGTCAACGGCGGAATCTAGGTTAATGCCTGCGGAATGCCGCAGGCATAGTCATTTCAATTAAATGTCACAATTTTGTTTCACAAGTGATAAGCCAGCTCAATGACACCCGCTCGTCCAAGTCCCTCGGGATTTCGCTGCTAGCCGGCCAATGCAGAATAATAGCGTTGTGTTGGTTCAGCGTTGTTCTCGTGCAACCATCGAGCGCCGGTTGTGTCGCACACCGGCACTTTTTTCACTGCTTTTTGTACTGATCGCGTATTAGTGTTATTTCTGGCCCGCAGATAGTTGTAGGCAATTTTGAAGCTTTCCTCCAGCGTGCGAATTTTAGTTAATTCGCCTAACCCAAAATCACCATTGGCTTCCAATAGCAAAGACCGATTGCTGCGCTCATGATTCATTATCTGGCTTTTATGTCGATTAAACATATCGTAGATGCGTTTACACTGTTCATGGCACAGGTTGTCTTCGCTAATGCCACTGTCGTATAAACCGAATAATTCACTTTCATAATATCGTTGTTTTAATGTTGCGTTAACGTGTAATGAATCGTTATTAGGCAGCAGGCCATAACGAATAACGTACCAGGCCTCAGCCCTGTCATCATTAATGAGTGCTTCCGCCAGGGCGAGATTGCTATGTTGTAACACTCCCTGCGCGGCAAGCGATACCAACACTGCCCGTTCCTTGGTATTTCGTCGTAATAAATACGCATTCATCCTAATCATTTCAAAATCAAAGGCGGTTAGCCAGTCGTCCAGCTTTTTTTCATATAATTTAATTAACGAAAATGCTACACCGGTTGCAGCACGCTCATCATGAATCGTAAAACTTGTTACTCTTTTAATGTTGGCAAATGAAGGGTAGCGAGTATCCTGGTGTCGTCTGGCTAGAATGCCATTAATTGTTTCGTTAAGCATTTCAACGTTACTATAACGAGTATCGTTAATCGCTTTTTGCAGTAATCCTATATAATAGTATTCTGCCACTAATGTTTCACCTTGCAGGGTTGTGCCGTGTATATCGAAACCTAGGGCCTCTAATACAAATAGTAACACTTCATTATTTTGCAAATCGAAATGGTAGCCAATGGAAGGTGTGCCTGTTGGGGAAAGATAAAGTTTTTCTGAATACAGTAGTTCTTTAAATAATAATTGAAATAGAATCTGATCGTAGTCTTTAACATAATGCAACTTCATACTTACCCCATACTTACCGTTGTTTAAACATCTTAATTGCTTGTTCATCCTTTACTGGAGGAGAAAAGCGAAAACTCATGTTGCTAAATTTGCTTACTGGCCCTTGAACCCGATTGGTTAATAAATAATCTATCACTATGGGATAAACAAAGTCAACAATATACCCAATTAAGATAATTACCGTGCCAGCTTTATGCTGATTTTGTTAAATACTTATTTAAGTAATATCCATATGTTATTGATATTTAAATGATATTAATTATCTCCAGCGCGGTATTTCACGGTTGTTGTGTTTGCAAAGACAGGTAAATAGTCAGGCCTCAAAGCAGCATCCATTGGAAAATGCCTAATGTTCAACGACTCAAAATGCCTCAAAAGTGCTATTGCGAATTGCGTTTTTTCAAATCTGGCAACCCCATAAAGTAATGCCACGTTGCGCAATTTGAGCAAGACCGTATTGTTAAACACTGCATGTTTACTGAGCATCACCTGTGAGTCGTCAATTAAATAGGGCTAACCGAAAGCGGAATATTTCGCAAAATAAATTAATGGTTTGGCGGTAGATATAGGTCAATACAACGTGCGGGTAGACTGTATACACTCGAGCATGCCAGACCGATAAAACAGGCACTAATGTCCATAGTGCTTATTTTTCGTTTCGATGGGCGCTGGCCTTTAAAGCGTATGTTCAATAGAGCCTTTAATGTCAGAACGGGTATTTATCACGATAGGTTAATACTATCGAGTTTTTAGTTATTATTAATTATATTAATATATAAATTACCTCTATCTTACGAATATGGCGCAGACTAATGACGGTCGGCCAGTACGTAGTATAAATATACTGTGGTTGTTTATTTAAGAGGAGTTAATTCCATGAGCAAGAAAATACTGACGACATCAGCTGGAGCCCCCGTGGCTGATGATAACAATAGTATTAGCGCTGGCGAGCGTGGGCCGTTAACATTTGATAATCATCAAGTGTTTGAGAAATTGGCGCATTTTAATCGCGAGCGTATTCCGGAGCGAGTGGTGCATGCACGCGGTACTGGTGCTTATGGTACGTTTACACTCAGTAAAAGCCTGAAAGACCATACTATCGCTAAATTTTTACAACAGATAGGGCAAAAAACCGATGTATTTGTTCGGTTTTCCACCGTAGGCGGTGGACAAGACTCCAGCGATTACGCCAGAGATCCACGCGGTTTTGCCATTAAATTTTACACTGAGGAGGGTAATTTTGACCTGGTGGGCAACAATACGCCGGTGTTCTTTCTTAGTGATCCCAGTAAATTCCCGGATTTTATTCATTCACAAAAGAAAAACCCACGAACTAATCTGCCTGATCCGGCGCGGATGTTTGAATTTTGGGCTAATCATCCACAGTCCTTGCATCAAATGACAATTTTAATGTCAGACCGGGGAATTCCATTTTCCTATCGCCATATGCATGGCTTTGGTTCTCATACGCTGAGCTTTTGGAATGACCAAGGGGAACGCTTTTGGGTGAAATGGCACATTAAGAGTAACCAGGGAATTAAATGCTTAACCAACGCCGAAGCCGCTAAACTGCCCCCCTTTGGCGCACAACAAGACTTAGTCGCGGCCATCGACCGTGGTGAGTACCCTAGCTGGACCGTCAAATTACAAATTATGACAGAGGCGCATGCGCGGGATTATGCCATTAACCCATTTGATTTAACAAAAATTTGGCCTCACGGTGATGTGCCATTAATTGAAATTGGTCAGCTTGAGCTGAATCGTAACGTCGATAATTATTTTGCTGAGACAGAGCAGGCAGCGTTTGCGCCAAGCAACCTGGTGCCGGGTGTCGGTGCATCACCTGATAAAATGTTGCAGGCTCGCCTGTTGGCATATCAGGATGCCCATCGCTACCGTATAGGTGCTAACGCTAATCAGTTACCCGTGAATGCGGCTAAGTGCCCTGTGCATCATTATCAACGCGACGGAGCAATGGCAGGCATGTGTCCAGCGCACGGCGGGGATATTAACCAGGATAGTGGGGTTAACTTTTACCCGAATGACCGTACTGATAAAGGCGCACCTGCACCAGCGCCGGAGCTGGCTACACCACCATTACCGCTGCTGGGTGATGCCTGGGTCAAGGCTTATGACACCTCCGCTGAGGATCATTATACCCAGGCTGGTAATTTGTTTCGTCTCATGAGCGACGAACAAAAGCAACAACTGACGGATAATATCGCAGCAGGCTTAGCGGTGGCGACCACATCTGTTCAAGGACGCATGTTGGAGCAGTTCGCCAAGGCAGATCCTGATTATGCCAATAGGGTGAAGGAAGCGATTAAAAAGTTTGTATAGTCCATCGCTATATCAACAGCGAGGATCGTCGTTAATGCCCAACCAATGTGGTTGGGCATTTTTTTATTCCAGGTGCCGCTAATTTCATTAAGCGGAATGAGCACGGAAATAATGTTGAGCTTAGATACCGCCGTTGACCGCTACAAAAGTCCATTAACCGTTTGATGAACATTCAGGTTGAAAAACTCAAGTTATACAGAGAATTGCCGAATAATCTGTCGGACTGCATCTTAAATCCAAATACCTCAATCGCATGAAACGTAAACTAACAAGTGCAGCGTTTATAACCATTTACACTACACTAGGATAAAACGCCATATAACTCAGGGATTAGTATTAATGTCACTAACGTCATTATTTCGATGGTTTTCTTCGCTTAGCATTCGCTGGAAGCTTCAAATCGGTTTCTTCACCGTCACAATGGTGACGACGATTTTCAATCGCTGGTTAGCAAGCGCTGAACTTAGCGATATGATTCAGATTGTTAAAAATAGCGCCAGTTCCGATGATGCGTTAATAGCCGAATTACAAAACAATTATGATGCCTTTATTTTTAATTCATTTTGGGAATCCGGAATTGAGTTTGCCATTCAGTTTATCATTATCGGTGTGGTTGCCACGTTATTCGTTAAACCCATTAAAGTGCTATGTACAGCGGTAAAAAAAGTGGAAAATGGCGACCTTACCAAAGGCGTTGTGAATAACTCCCGTGACGAAATTGGTTTATTGGAGCATAGCTTTAATGAAATGGTTGCGAAATTTAACACTATCATGCATCAAATTGATGAAAGCGGTAAACAAATGGGGCAGTCAGCCTACCAGATTGTGATGATCTCCAATGAGATTGCAAGTGTTGGCAAGCAGGAAAGTGTGCGTTCAAATAATGTGACCATTGCGATGGAAAAATTAAGTGAAACATCAAACGCCGTATTGTCACTCACTGAAGAAGCAATGCATAACGCGAAATTGACTGAAAGCCAGGCTAATGAAGGGATTCACACAGTTCAATCAAATATTCAAAACATGCAAGCCACCGCCGATGAAGTGGTGCGAGCATCCGCAGAAATTAACGAACTGCAGGAGGCGGCGGGGAAAATCTGTCATATTGTTGAAACAATAAACGCCGTTGCCGAACAAACCAATTTATTGTCACTCAACGCGGCCATCGAAGCGGCGAGAGCGGGTGAGCAGGGAAGAGGCTTTGCGGTTGTAGCCGACGAAGTGAGAAGTCTGGCAAAAGGAACCACGGATTCCGTTGGGGAAATCTCGCTGATCATTGAGGAACTCACCTCGCGCGTACAAAAAGTCTCGACCACCATGGTGAGTGTGGAACAAAATGTTCAGGGTCTGCAGGGTCAGGCGGTCAATCTGCTGGACGTATTCGAGACTATGCAGGGTGAAGCATCGGAAACTACGAAGGCCAACGAAAACATTAGCCTGGCTGCCACCGATCAGATTTCTCAGTTCACCTTGTTAACTAAAAACCTGGATAACTTGTTCGCAACATTTAAAGACAGCTCATCAAAAGTGGAAAGCACTGCAACCATAGGCAGTGACTTATACAAGATTACCGAAAAGCTCATTGGGTTAATGAACGACTTTACCATAGCAAGTACGGTTTACGTAGAGCCTGCCCGTAATGAACAACGCAATTATCCACGGGCAGAAAATAGCTTGCTGACTAAAATACACTACAAGGGTAATATTTATGATGGTATCAGCAGGGACTTTAGTTTAAGTGGCATGAAAATAAAACTGGCCGAGGTGATTGATAAAAATGAAGTCGTTCACCTTGAGGTATATTTACCCAATGAAGATTTGAACAATTTTGCCACACAGGTACCCTTGAAAATAGAAGCTCGCGTAGCCTGGAGCAAATATGAAGTGAATCCCTCTGGTCATGCAAAAGGATACAGAATGATCGGCGTGCACTTTCTTGCTCAAAATGATAGCACCAGGCAGAAATTACAATCGTGTTTCGATTATTTTTCCAAACAAGCAGAATATTCAAAGGCCAGTTAACGGGTTTTCTTGCTATTACATCAATATTTTGGCGGTAATATATACAAGTGAAATCCGCGTTTCAATGTGCAATGTGTGCGTAAAGTAGAACCATAAGGAAAACATGACTCGCAAAAAGGAAAAAATAAACTGACAATATTCTTTAGAGTTATTGTGTAATGCATTGATTTATGGTTGATATTGTTGAGGTTAGCCGTAGCTAGTGTTAGGGCCTGTTTGTCTAATTTGATGTGTCACGTAAAAATGAATTGCTTTATTCCTGGCAGTTATTAAACTAGTGGAGTTTCATGTAGCGGCCGCAAGTTAACGATAAGCCGTTATTGTAAACTCAGCGTAACGTCAACCGAATATAAGCAAACGCGCACACACATTGGCCAAGTGAGCATAATTAAACACCATCACATGCAGCGCACCAAATACAACGCCGTGAATACACTGGTAGCCGCGATAGTCAGTATCGCATTACTGGCGTTGCCCTATGGCCACTTGTTTGCGTGTCCAACAGCCCCTCAATCATCGCACACCACCATGGCGATGGATCATCAATCCGTAGGGGCCATCAGCATGGATAGTGTCGGAGATTTGCCTTCTTGTCAGGTACTTGACAAGGAAACTGAAGGTTGCAGTGCCCTGCAGTGTGACTGCTGCACGGTCATTTCCTTGGCGGTGCCTGTTATAAATATTAATGCGGATGAAAGCAGGGCCGCTGCGGCTACCCATTACCGATACGTTTTGTACAATACCTTTCTCAGCTTATCAACGCCTCCCCCCATCGTCATTTAATCCCCCTGTTTTACCCTTAAATCTAGCTGGTATTTTCTCAACATTGATTATGGTGACATTCTTCGTTACCTAATAAGCGTGCGTACGGTGCCCAAAGCCGTGGGAAATAACAGCTAATTCATTAATGACGAGCAGATTTTCGCTCATGATGGTTATTTTTGCGGAGGGGCACTATGTGTGTCATGCAATACAGTCGCCACTGGCGTTGCGATTTATGCCGATGTAATTTATTTCGCGCTACGTTACATTCTGCATTACGTTTTTCTAGGTTTTTAACCAGGTTTTTAACAGCGTGTTATTCAAGATTATTTGGCCGGATAACGATAACCGCAATTACCCCGGTTTCATTACTTTCGTGTCTGATTTTGTTGCTAACAAGTGTCGCGACGGCTAACCCCTCAGTGCCAAACCAACATGCTTTGTTAAGCGGAGTTAATCAGCAATCCTTCGAATTACTGCTGCAACAGGCGAAAAGCGGACATGCCAAAGCGCAGTATCTGGTGGGTACGATGTACGCGATAGGGCAAAACGTATCGCAAGATTATAGTGCCGCGTTTGCCTGGTTGGAGAAATCAGCCAGCCAAAACTACAGCGATGCGCTGTTTGAGTTGGGCATTCTGCACAATAATGGTTTGGGCACCCAACGTAGTGTACCCAACGCCATATCGTACTGGTCGCGTGCCGCCGAACTGAACAACGTTTTCGCGCAATCCCGATTAGCGGATATTTATGCGTTTCAGGAACAAGACCCACAAGCGTTAGGGCGCGCGGTGGATTTATACCGCCGAGCAGCAGATCGGGGCTACGCACCAGCGCAATACAATTTGGGCGTCATGCACGAACATGGCCGGGGCGTGCCTAAAGATTTATCACAGGCCGCTTTATGGTGGCGTCGGGCCGCCGAGCAGGATTATCCTTATGCACAACAAAACCTGGCTGTGTTGTTGGAAGAAGGGCGCGGCGTCAAGAAAAACATTTATAAAGCGATTCAATGGTATCAGGCTGCCGCTAGGCTCGGTGACCTTAGGGCTCGATATCGTTTGGGATTGCTCTACGAATTTGGTAATGGGGTAACAAAAAATTATGTTACCGCCTACATGTGGTACGCATTGGCAGCGAACAATGGTTTGGCGGGGGCGCAAAAAAATCTTGAACGTGTTTCGACTTACCTGTCAGATGACAACACTAAAAAAGCCCGTATTGCCATTGCCCACTGGTTGGATGAGCACCCGAAAAAGCAATGAGATGTCAATATCATCGACGTTACTTAAAATTTATAGGGAGAGAAAATGGCTCATCCCATGACGCCGACGGTTCGCAGGATTGTTGAGGCAGACGCCGGGCGGGCAATTATACCGGCTAAGATGGCGAGCGTTTTAGCGATGCTACACCAGAAATGCCATTTATTCTGGCAATCAATAGTTTGCTCATTCAGAGCAAAGTAAACATGAGGTATTAACACAATGCACAACGGTACAGATGGCTGGCACTGGGGGTTCGGTTTCGGACATTGGGGATTTGGCGTCATTTTCTGGTTAGCCGTTATCTTCATTGTGGTTTTTGCCATTAAAGGATTAATTGGAAAAAGCTAGGGGCTGCTGACAATTGAGTTCCCTCACTGTTGTGCCAGCAAAAGGGCTAGTTAAGGCGCGAGGTGCCGCTCGCAGGTAATGTCGGCTACCTTTCCAAGAACGGACGCCATGTTCCAAAACCGCTGCGGCGAATGTGGGCTATTCCCGTAAGGCGAGGTGTTCATGGCAGTGCTTTGTAGCGCTATACCCAAAGCGCTTGAGATTTAGGTGTTTAGAGTGCGATCATTTTTGTTTACAGCGAGACGCGACGACGCAGCATAGCCATTCTATGTAAGGAGAAGCAACGACGCTGTGGACAAAAAGGGGCGTGCTATAACACCTAAATCTCAAACGCTTTGGGTATAGATCAAAGGAACTTAACCAAACGGGTTGCCCATGTGCAACACACATGTTGTAGACTAAAATAGGTCGAGGGGAAAATTGATCCAAAGGCGATGGCATGATAACCATTTCCTGGTAATAATGGGTAACTCAGATTTCTTGATGTAATGAAAGGTTATTAGACGTGTTGACAGTAAGTGAAGTATCAAAACTAGCAAATGTAACCGCCGATACGGTGCGTCACTATGTTCAATTGGGCTTGTTAACACCAACCCGAAACCCCAGCAATGGTTACAAACTTTTTAAAGACGATGACGTTAAACTATTGAAGTTTATATGTCTGGCAAAAGGATTGGGGTTTACCTTAAGTGATATAAGTAAAATTCTAAATCACAGCAATAAGGCTCAGTCACCTTGCCCTACGGTGAGAGAAATAATCGAGCAACGTATTGTTGATAACAAGCAAAAACTAAGTGAACTGAATGCATTGCAGGCGCGCATGGAAAATGCACTTAAAATGTGGAAAAACATGCCTGATGGCGAACCAGACGGTGATGCCATTTGCCACCTAATCGAAGCGATTAAGGTTGTCTAACGAGCCATTGTTTAACGAAACATTGTTAAACTGTGCTGTTGTCATACCCGAATAAAATCATCCGGTTCACTAAAACTATTATTTTCAGCTACCTTCGTATAACAATCCGAAAGCAGGTCTGGTTCGGGATAAAGTGTGTTGTAAGGATAAATCTATGAAAAGACTTTTTGACAATATAATTTCCCTGTTCATCATCAGCATTATAAGCGTGATACTGGTGGCGTGCGATCGTCTCGACCCTGAGCAGTTACGGCAGCGCCAGCATTTGCCCGGCCCTGATTTTGTAGCAGACCCAGTGCAAGGTGCCCCGATATTTAATAACAATTGTGCGCGTTGCCATGGTAATGGCGCCACAGGAACCAATCAGGGGCCGCCGTTGATTCACAAGGTTTACCGGCCAGGGCACCATGCGGATCTAAGCTTTCACTGGGCTGTAAAGGATGGTACCAAGCAACATCACTGGCAGTTTGGCGATATGCCTCCCGTCAAGGGCGTTTCTCCCGAGCAAGTGGGACATATTATTGCGTATATACGCAAGGAGCAACGCAATGCCGGTATCAAGTAGCCTTAGGGGCAGGTGCGGGTAAAGTGCTATCTGGCTATTTATTACGAGAAAAGTAACCGTAAATTATCGGCACTAATGCAAACAGACCTAGTCCAAGCACTGCCAGGGCGATTCGATCGCTGTTTGCCGAGGTTAGCTCACTGCCAAAGTGTGCCAGAAGGAAACTCGCCGGTATAATGCCGGCCAGCGTGGCCAGCGCAAAGCGCCAGAATGTTAGCGGCGTTACACCAGCGGCATAACTGATAAAATCAAACGACACAAACGGTAATAACCGCGATACAAATACGATCCCCATGAGTGTGTTTTGCGACCCAACCAGCGTATTGGAAAATCGACGGCCAAACCGGTTTTGAAAGATATTCACCCCCGATAATCGGGCAATAAAAAAAGCGCTTACCGCCCCTAATTCTGCCCCTAACACGACATAAAGGGTACCCTCCGTATGCCCATAGAGCGCCCCCGACGCCAAGGCCACAGGGGCACTGGGAATAGGGCTCATTACGATAGCTACAGTAATAAGTGCAATGATCATTACTGGCCCGAATACGCCCAAGTCCCTAATCCATTCCTTCAGTGCGGTAGCATCTTTTAAGAAATCAATGGTGCCATAATGGTTTAAGCCAAGGTATGCGCCAGCCAGGAGCAAAACGACCAGCAACAGGTAAATTATCGTGTGGTATTTACCTGTGTTAAATTGAAAAGTCATATAGGCGGAAAGGTTTGTGAGTTGACTGGCATTCTACTCTCATCGGCGGGATTAGGTCATGACCTTGTGATATTTGGGCTAGGCCGACTACAAATGAATGTTAGCCGGTACATGTGATAATATCGATGTAATGGGCGGTTGCCGGTGAAACGACGTATTTATTGCCAAATGCATTTTTAAAACACCCGCCTATAGCAAACAATAGGAAACCAATACGCCACCATATTAGTCTATTTATTGTTCTGATGTATAGTTGCGGTGATGGGATGGACCTTATCATCTGTGTGTTAAATAGTTGATTATAGTGATGGTTTTATTAATTAATCGTTTTAAGGGATGATAGTGTTTACATGGCTGATGTGAAAAAGCAAAGACTAGAGGCAGATATACAGACACCATTTGTTGTCTTTGTCATCGGGTTTCGCATTAATACTTATTGGAAAATCCATAAGTGGTTGCCAGTGCTACGCGCCTTTAAGGCGATACATCAAGAACTGGATGCTAAACCGGAGATCGGTTGCATGGGTTATGAAACCTGGTCTGGTCGGGGGCGACTGTCAATGCAATATTGGCGCTCATACGATGAGTTGATAAACTATGCAAGGGATAAAAGCGCGAACCACTTTCCGGCCTGGTTTGCATTTAATGCTAATGGTGACAGTGCCGGTGACGTGGGATTGTGGCACGAGGTCTACATGGCAAAACCCGGTACCTTTAGAGCTGTTTATAAAAACATGCCCCCCGTTGGTTTAGGCCGTGCAACCAGCCTGGTACAAAAAAAAGTAACAAAAATTGACAATTGAGCAAACGGTCAGTTGGTTTCAAGGCACTTTTTAGGATAATTTATGATATTTTTTCAGGGAATGTAAGTCGGGTGTAACTCATTACGGGGTACTTGTAGACATGGCACGTTTGGCATTATTAGGGAAAATAAAGAAAATGACGTACTGGTTGATTGGCCTGGGCATTATTGTTGTGTTGTATTTTATTTTCCTGGCCTGGACATCACAGACACCGCCAGAACTGGGGTTCGTTGATGAAAAATTAAGACCCTGTCCGGATACGCCCAATTGCGTTTGTAGTGAATTTACTGAGCAAACGTATTATATCGCTCCCATTCAGGTCCCCCCTGATATGACCAATTCGGCACTCGAGACTGCACGGGATAAAATGGAACAGGTATTACGCAACCTGGGCGGAGAGATTCAGCAGGTCGATACGCAGTACATATGGGCCACTTTCACTACGCCGTTGTTTCGTTATGTGGATGATGTGGAGGTTCGTTTTTCGGAAGAAGGTCGAATCCATGTACGGTCGGCTTCACGCGTCGGGCGTTCTGATTTTGGACAAAATAAAAAACGCATTGAGGCACTGCGAACACAATTTGCTCAATAACCTTACATTACTTTCAATCCGGTCAGGCAGCAAGATGCCCCATTCACAGTTAAAACCGGCTACTCATGACCAGACCAACAAATCCTGGTTGTTATTGGATCAGTTTCTGCGATGTAAAGGGAGCAGCCTATACAATGGTATGCATCAAAATAACGCCAGTTATGCCGAAAATTCCACCGGTCGCTCAATTATTTGCGATGCCCTGTTTAAATAGGTGAAGTAGTTGGGGTCAGAAATGTGCAATATTACCATTATGCCGTTAATAATTACCTCAGGTTATTTGCAAACCGCGTTTGGTTGCGTATCATGTTGTGACCTTTAGCAATACGAATCAGAGATACTACGCCGAGGTATAGTTTAGGGCTAACTAAAGCCACAGCAGTTTAATATAATAAATTACAAAAAATCATAAACTGAATGGACATCACTAAAACCAAGAGGGTTGCATGAAAAAGCTAAGCAAACAACATTTACGGGAGCAACGCCTTTGTGATCGAAACGTACTGGGTCAACACCCAACTCGTGCGCACAAGAGGGTTTCTAATATCCGTGGCTTGAGTACTAACAGCGATAATCAGCGTAAATTTTATTCACTGAAGTCAGGTATGGCTACGGCCAGGGCTGGCATGCTCGTAGGCTTGGGAATCAGTAGTTTCATGTGGGTTAACACACTGCACGCTGCTGGATTTGCAATTATTGATCATAGCGCCAGCGGCATGGGAAATTCCTTTGCGGGGGGAGCTGCTGTTGCAGAAGATGCCAGCACCCTATATTTTAATCCGGCGGGCATGACCCGACTGCGGGGCAGGCAAATCAGTGGCGCTGGGCACCTCATCATGCCTTCATCAGAATTTTCCAATGAAGGCTCTACAACCTCCGCCGCGACAGGCAGCCAACCCCTGCTGGGCAATGAGGATGACGGTGGTAGAAACGCCTTTGTGCCAAATTTTTATTATATGCAACCCATAAACGAACAATGGCAATTTGGTGTTGGTATCACTGCACCCTTTGGCCTTGAAATTACCTACGATGATGACTGGGTAGGGCGTTACCACGCAGTTAAGTCCGCAGTACTTACAGTTAATATTAACCCCAGTGTGGCGGTCAAAATTAATCCGCAATTATCTCTGGGGTTTGGTGTAAACGCGCAGTATATCGATGTGGAGTTATCCAACGTAATTGATTTGGGTGCAGTGGCAGGCCCTGGCTCGCAGCAACAGGATGGTTTTGTTAAATTTACCGGTGATAGTTGGGATTATGGATATAATCTCGGCTTGCTCTACGAATTCTCATCCACCTCTAGGTTGGGTTTTCATTACCGCTCCTCGGTAGAGCACAGTGTCAAGGGCGATGCGGATTTCACCGTTCCGGCTTCGCTGGCACAGCTAACACAATCCGGATTATTTACCGATACCGGTATATCAGCCGGTATCGATTTACCCGACAGTATATCTTTAAGTTATTTTCAGGACCTGAATTCCAAGTTTGCCGTGATGTTTGATTGGACGATCACCAAATGGAGCAAATTTAAAGAGCTAAGAATTAAACATGACAATGTTAACCAGCCGGATGGCGTAACAACCGAAGACTGGGATGACAGCGATCGTATTTCAGTTGGCTTAAATTATAAACTGGATAACATTCTCTTGCTACGGTTTGGCCTGGCATATGATCAAACTCCGGTTCCCAACGCGGAACGGCGTACACCGCGATTACCGGGTGATAATAGAACCTGGGTTTCCTTTGGTTTTAATGTTAAACCAACCAAGGATATTAGTTTGGATTTTGGTTATGCCCACTTGTTTCTTTCCGACACTGATATTAATAACGAGTTCGAAAGCAGTCAAGCTGTGCTGGAGCACAACTTGTCCGGTTCTTATGAGGGCAAGGTCGATATTATCAGTGCGCAACTTAATTGGAAATTTTAGACTCATGAACAAAAAGAAAAGTTATGGAGTAAACATCATGCGACTGAATCTGGTTGGCGTGTTGACATCAATCGTATTAATACTTGCCGGTTGTACCGATGATAAAAGTACCAGTGTGCTGAATAATATTAATGAGGCGGGGTTTCTTGCTAAATTCAGCCCTGGCGACAGCGTCATACCATTTCCCAACAATGTACTGTTTCAAGGGAAAGAGGATGGCACTATAAATATCCCCGTTGCTGAAGATGCATCCGATGGACAAAAAGCCACCATAGCAGCAATGAATGACCATGATGGGTTTTCAACGGTTGCCCCCATATCCACCACTTTTTCCGGAGCCATTGATGTCACGTCTTTGGTCCCTGGCTCAACAGTGCGTGTTTTTGAAGTGACTTTACGTGGAACCGCAGGTGCAGTCTCTGCAATAAACCGGGAATTGACAGGGTTGGCGGCGGATTTTAGTAACGTCGCTACGGCTGAGTACAATGTCAGTTTATCCTCCCTGGACAGCACCAATTCAACCTTGGTGATTTCACCCTTAAAACCACTGAAACAGAGTACATCCTACCTGGTTGCATTATCAAACGGCATCAGGAGCACCAGCGGCGATAATGCCGCAGCGGATTTTATTTATGGTTTCACTAAAGCCAGTGAATCACTGCTGTCAGTAAAGCCACCCACCAGTCTGGCCCATATTAAGTTTCCTGCTCTTCAGTCTGTTAGTGATGAAAACGATGATAGTGTTGTCGACGGTGCCGACGTAGCCATTCATCTGGCCACCATTGACGGTCTCGATAATTTACGCCTGGTAACTGATTCTGCGGAAAAAGGGGTTGAAGCATTTACCATTACCAATGACAGTGCAGCGAGTATCGCGGATTTAGCCAAGCGTAACATTATCTTGAGCTGGTCTTTCACCACGCAAACCATCGGCGCGGTATTAACCCAAATACGTGCAGATCTGGCTGTGGCTGGCACGCTACCGGCTTCAAGTTTTGATGCCGGGCCCGTAGACATTAGTCCATTGGGGTTGACGGGGGTGGGGTCGGTCGCAGATTTTTATAAGGGCTCGCTTAGCGTGCCGTATTATTTAAACGCGAGCGATCCTTTTACAGGGTATTGGGAAGTAGCTACGGGTAATAAAACCCCGGACCTGAAATCCACCCAGAATATACCAATACTGGTTTCCGTGCCGAAAACTGCCAAGCCCGAGGGGGGGTGGCCCACGGTGATTTTTCAGCACGGCATCACTCGGGACCGCAGCCTGCTATTTGGTGTTGCCGATTATCTTGCAGCGGCGGGTTACGCTGCAGTATCCATTGATTTGCCGTTACACGGTATAGTGAAAGAAAACGAGTATGATGTATTGGGTGTTGTTAGTGCCACTGAACGTACTTTTGATTTGGATGTACTTGAACAAGACACCAATGGCAATATTATTTCACGGGGACAGGATGGTACCAGCGATTCATCCGGCATTCATTTCATCAACCTAACCAGTTTGCGTACCTCAAGGGATAATACACGTCAGGGAACAGCGGATTTATTTGCATTACGTTTTGCCCTGGACAGCATGGATTATGACAACACGGCCAACGGACCGGACTTTAATACCAGTAACCTGATGTTTCTCGGGCATTCACTGGGCGCTGTGACTGGGGCTGTATTTGTTGCGCTTGAAGAGGGCATTAATACGGCGATTCTGGCGATGCCAGGTGGTGGTATCGCAAAACTGCTGGATGGATCGGCTACGTTTGGCGCTACCATTGCTGCAGGCCTGGCTGCTAACGGTATTATTAAGGGTACCGCCGATTTCGAGAGCTTTATGGCATCTGCCCAACTGGTGCTGGACTCAGGTGATCCCATCAATTATGCCAGTACCCTGGCGGCATCCGGTAAAGGCTTGTTGGTATTGGAAGTCATTGGTGACGGCACGGGCACCGGCAGTCATTTGCCCGATTTGGTTATTCCCAACAAAGTGCCGGATGATGTCGATGGTAGTGGCACCATCCCTGCGCCACTGTCTGGCACTGGCCCGTTTGCAACGTTGCTGGGCGCCCAAAAAATCAGTGAGACATTGGTGGGTGATGGCGATAGCGCCATTAAAGCCTGGGTGCGTTTTGTGAAAGGGCATCATGGTTCTCTGGTGACACCAAATAATTCAAGCAGTACCGCTGATGAAATATCTGCCGCAGTCTACGCAGAAATGAGAAGTGAAATCACCTCATTCTTAGCAACGTCGGGAACACAGGTAACGGTGGATGCGGACGATAGTATAGATATGATTGAAGACCAATGATCTGATACAAAATGAATACTATGCACAGCGACTTATTAACAATTTGTGGCAATAAGGTTTGTTGTCATAACGTCACCAATACGGAAAATGCGTATTGTTTCGACAGGGCAACATTTGAAGCGTAGTTTTTAATTGCAACTTAACATCGGTTACATTAGTTCATATTGGTAGTGCCACTACCGTAGATACTATGAACACTATTCCTCGTCTGAAGTTGTTTCAGCTAATGTCACTAACCATTGCCGGTATTCTGCCGGCAATGGTGTTACGTTCCCGATTTGCTGCCCGGCGGTGCGCTGCAACTCATCGATACGCGCCATGCGTGACCCAATGGCGGGGTGAGTGCTGAATAATTCTGGTTGATATGTTGAACCATGTTCGCTTAATAATAGTTTAAACAAATCATTAGCGCCGTTAACATGGCCGTATAGTGCCTGCATGGTGGTTAGTGCGGTTGTGTCTGATTCTGTTTCATGCTCTCGAGAGAACTGTAATTGCGAAAGTAAACCGGCATTACCGGCGTATTGCCCCATTAGGTCATTGCCCAATGAAGCGCTGAATAGAGAAGCTGCAACCCCCAACACAATACCTCGCCCCAGGCTTCGGATGGGATGGCGGTGTTTGATATGGGCAATTTCATGTGCCATTACCATCGCCAGGGCATTTTCGTTGGGAATCTTTTCAAGCAAACCTTGAAAAAACATGACATGACCACCAAGCGTGGCGAAAGCATTAACACCTTCCTGATTAACAATATGTACATTAATGTTCATTTCTGCAGGTAATTGTTGTGTGATTGCTATTCTGTTTGCCAGGTTTTGCAGGTATTGCTGCAACGGAGTGTCAGCATCGGTGGTTGTGAACCAGTTAAAAGCCACTTTTTTCTCTGCACTGTAGGGAATGTAATGCGACAGCTTGTCAGCAAAAAAACTTAAGGCAAGGATGAAGGCAATAATAACCCCGAATATACCGGCGCTAAGCAGGAAAAACTCTTTTAGCGGGTGAGTCTTGGTAACATTGATACCTTCGGGGATTTCGGGGTTGGAGTATTCCAAGGGCGTGGCCTGTTATAATTAGAGTACCCGCGATAAACAACCAGTACAGTCACTATTCAATCCTGACACACTCTGGCATTAGTCATAAAATGCTGTGCCATACGCCATCACTTCCACTGAGCCAATGCCATTCTTTCGGCCTTTATGGATACTGGATGTTTCCAGTTTAACATTGAATATATGGGTCGCACCAACGTCGTGGGCTTCCTGTTTCATTCTTAGTATGGCTTCGCGCCGGGCGCGATCAAGCAGGGACTCATATGAAACCACTCTGCCACCAACAATATTCCGCAAACTGGCCAGAAAACGCTTAAAAAAGTCGATGGAAATAACAACACTGCCGGAGACCAACTGAGTATGTTTTGGTCGAAGACCAGGATCCGGTAATTTCGTGGCAATTGCAGGAATATTTCGTAATTGGGCTTCACGCTCACGTATTGATTGGTAGTGTTTCGATTCCGCATAACGACCAAAGCCATAACCCAGCGCCAATAACGTTAATAATATAATGATGTCAATCATGCCGATTATTCCAATATTACGGCTGTGCCGTAGGCAAAAAGCTCGGCGGCGCCAGCCGCCACACTGGAGGTGGAAAAGCGGATGTTCAATACGGCGTTAGCACCAACTGCGGTGGCTTGTTCCACCATGCGATCCATAGCCTCCTGGCGTGATTCCTGTAAAAGTTCGGTATACCCCTTGAGTTCACCGCCGAAGATATTTTTAAGGCTGGCCATTATGTCTCTGCCGACATGTTTTGCCCTGACTGAACTGCCTTGAACCAGACCGTAATGCTTTTGCACGCGCCGGCCGGGCACAATTTCAAGGTTTGTTACTAACACGATAGATCCCCTTTATGGCTGGTTGACTGTAGTGTGGAAAGCAGCATGGATAGTTAAACCTAGTGTACTTTAGTTAATACGCTACACTGGATTAAACACTATATTCTACAACGCTGGTCGTTTAGCGACATTATATTCTTAACGCACTGACACGCTAGCGAAATTCGTGCCGTTTTAACCTTATAGGGCGATTTTTCCCCATCACACTGGCAGTACACACTGTTTCGCCTGGGATAAGCGTCAAATTGTCGATTTCTGCACATCATTTGAGGGCTGGGGTGGCCTGTTGCCCGCCAGTGAGTCCATGGTGATCCGTTACTTGCTGGATCATGCCGACTAGCTCAATCCACGTATCTTGTCTCTGCATCTGACCGCCTTACGGCTTTGAAGATAATGCCATGATTGTACTGCTCTCAAACGCGGAGTAACGCGATAATACTAATATTAAGCGATGAATTCTAATCGGCGAGAATCAGGCGACCAAAACAATCGGTGTCAATGGCTACTTAACCCTGATATACCCAAAGCGTTTGAGATTTAGGTGTTTAGAGTGCGATGATTTTTGTTTACAGCGAGACGCGACGACGCAGCATAGCCATTCTATGTAAGGAGAAGCAACGACGCTGT
>Ga0316204_10001695_pt1 | contig 56694 bp, 56 predicted proteins | sample 6monrhotite_MG_2_FD_205661 | JGI IMG/M metagenome (GOLD analysis project Ga0316204, IMG submission 205661) | Microbial mat bacterial communities from mineral coupon in-situ incubated in ocean water Damariscotta River, Maine, United States -... | ecosystem: Environmental > Aquatic > Marine >... | reverse complement strand
ATAAAATCGAAAAACGGAGAAAAGCGCACGAAATATTCGCTGAAATTGAAAAGTTAACGAAAAAAATCGAAAATTTTCCAGAAAAAATGATCAGTGAATTATTTTAGCTTCGTGCAAAGGTCTCAAATTAATCAAACTCCTCCATTATAATACTGATAAAGATAAATGCCACCGCCAATCAATCCTGCAACGGTCACAATTGCAGCTGTAATTTTCACCCAACTCCACGGACGTTCGCCTTGCACTTCACCTGTTCTGGCATTGACTAAAAAGCGATAAATTTTTTGATTGTAACGATAGGCACTTAACCAAACGGGCAAAAGAATGTGCTTAAAGGAAATATTGTTATGCTGGGTTTTTACCGAAAAAATTCTTTGCTCATCGCCACCAATGTGACGTTTGATCGTTATTCTGATCTTACTGTCCATAATCTCTTTTGCTAGTTCAAAACCTTGTTTAAGATCGACTTGGTAGCTTTCAGCTTTAAAACCGCTTAAATAGTCATCTTTGTATGGTGTTAAGTTATTAAGATCCCAAGGTTCTAGTTCTTGTGTGTATTTTCTGGGCAAGGAATTACTAGCAACAATAAGTACATCATCAAAATCATTGGTGACAGTCCCTGAAGCGTGATACCAGAGAGTTTTTCTGACTTGTGTGGTGTAAGTTTCCGGTTTACCTTCAGAGTTTGTCCGAGTTCTGGTTTCGGTCACATAATAATAAGTACCCTGTTGTCCGGTGTAATAACTTAATGTGTCTGCATCGTAAGTCCAATGAGGAACATAAACACCGTTAACAGCAACATTTAACTTTGCTTTTTTCTTTAACGCGTTAGGTGCAAACCAAAGGCTTTTAAGCCAATCTTTGTAGCTCTGTTCAGCGATTTTTTTGTCGATTTTAAACGGTAACAATGAGCGAGGTTTTAACAGTTTTTTTGATCTGGCGGTGGTGACAATTTCGCTATCGCAGAAAAGGCAATTCTGTGCAGTTACATCTGCTTCAGATGTCGATTCGGCTCCGCAAGATGTGCATTTTATAAATAACTTTTCTTCGGTAATTTCTTCATCTTGAATACTCAATAAATGCTGATGAAAATCTAACTCCTTAATGTCTTCTTCGCTTTTTGGAATACTATTTTCAAAATCACAATAACCACACTTTAACGAAGACGTTCCAGGTGAATAAGTAAGTTTTGCGCCACACTGCTGGCATTTAAATTCACTTTGAGTTTTCAGGTCATCATTTCTTTCGACGACCTGTTCATCTTTAGAATTTAATGGTGGTGGCGTTGACATCAGCTATCTCTGTTCGTTTTTTAAGTATTTTTCGTTAAAAGCAAGATGATTTTATCTATTTAGGAGGCAGAGGAGGAGGTGTTGCTGAAAAAAGCTTTTTCAAGCCGTCGACTTCCAATGCTTTTTGCCAGTCAGCCATGCCATCTGTCCAAACCAAACTTTCTCGAGTCATCGATCCTTCACTTACCAAAGCCTGCAATTGGCTAATGGGTAATGGACCTTTTGATTCACCGTTGATGGCAATATGATAAGATTTTTGTTGCGGTAATGGTGGTGGCGCAGATGCAGACGGAGTAGACGAAGGTTGTTGATGATTCATACTTTGCCCCATTTGATTAGCCATCGCAAACCCCATTCCCATTCCCATGCCGCCGCCAGCCATACCATCATTCTCTGCAGCTTTTTCCATTGCGTTTGCCGCTTGGAATTGAGTATATTGATTCAAATTGCCAATAATTCCCATGCTGGTTCGTTTGTCTAACACTTCTTCAACTGCTGGTGGCAAGGATATATTCTCAACCAGCATTTTGGTGATGTCGATACCGTATGCAAGAAAATCCTCGTGGATTTTTCCTGTAATGAAATCGCCTAGTTCGTCATAATTTGCAGCCATATCGAGTACAGGAATTTTAGCTTCACCGACAAGATCAGCAAATCTCGAAACTATTAAATTGCGCAGTTGATCAGTGATTTCATCGGTGGTGAAGTGACCGTCTGTACCAACAATCTCTTTGATGAAATTTTCAGCATTACTGACTTTGATGGCATAAGTTCCGAAGGCTCTGATCCTGACCGGACCAAATTCGGGGTCTCTTAAAGTGATGGGGTTTTTGGTTCCCCATTTTAGATCGGTAAAACGACGAGTATTAACAAAATAAACTTCAGCTTTAAACGGGCTATGAAAACCATGTTTCCAGCCTTGGAGTGTCGATAAAATAGGTAAATTTTCAGTTTCTAATGTGTAATCGCCTGGCTCAAAAACATCGGCGAGCTTTCCTTTATTAATAAAAACAGCCACTTGAGATTCACGAACAATTAGTTTAGCACCCATTTTGATTTCGTTACCAAAACGATCGAAACGGTAAACCATAGTATCTCTGCTGTCGTCCGTCCATTCGATGATATCAATGAATTCGCCGCGTAATTTATCAAAAAATCCCATGATTAGTTCCTATTTAGGTTAGAGCTTAGAAATAATTTTAGATATCAGAATGTTAATCTCAGATCGTATGTTTCAGATCAGAAGTCGAGCACGACATAGTATAGCAAAGAGCTAACGATGCAACTATATGAATATTCCCAAGCTTTTCCAAATCCGTCACACCTCTCACTTTTGGCCAGTTGCCAACATGATATCATTATGATATCATGTTGGTTGTTTTTGTCGAAGTATGATTAGTTTTTTAGGAGAAATATTATGTATGTCGAAAAAGAAATTAAAGCACCAAACGGTATTGCTTTTATTTTTGTACTTTTAGCGGCGCAAATAGCGAGTGTTGCATTATTGCTGACTGTAGGTCGGGCAGGAGGCGTTATGGTTGGAGTAACCCTTCTTTTAACACTGGTTATTTTCATTGGTTGGTTTGGGTTTTTTATGGTTAATCCGAACGAAGGAAAAGTCTTACAGCTATTTGGCAAGTACGTGGGAACAGTCAAAAGGTCGGGGTTGCGCTGGGCTAATCCTTTTTATGCAAAGTCTGCTGTGTCATTACGAGTTCGTAACTTTGAGAGCGGAAAACTTAAAGTGAACGACAAAAACGGTAATCCGATAGAAATTGCTGCAGTGGTTGTGTGGGAAGTGGTGGATACAGCAGAGGCTATATTTGAAGTGGATGATTATGAAGATTTTGTTTCTATCCAAAGTGAAGCGGCGTTAAGAAATCTTGCTACCAGCTATGCCTATGATAGTCACGAAGATGAAATTTCACTTAGGAGCCATTCAATCGAAATTTCCAGCGCGCTTCGTGAAGAAGTCCAAGATCGGTTAAAAAAGGCTGGGGTGCATGTGGTTGAATCCAGAATCAGTCATTTGGCTTATGCTCCGGAAATAGCCAGCGCAATGCTAAGGCGTCAACAGGCTATGGCGATTATTGCGGCGCGAAAGACCATTGTTGAAGGAGCGGTTGGTATGGTTGGAATGGCATTGCAGCAGCTTTCAGAGCAATCAATTGTAGAGCTTGATAGTGAAAGAAAAGCCGCGATGGTGAGCAATTTACTGGTGGTTTTGTGTAGTGATGAAGCGGCGTCCCCAGTCGTGAATGCAGGTAGTCTTTATTAGACGTGAGGGTTAATAGTAGTAAATTTAATTCTTTATCACAACATATGTAAATTGATCACGGAGTAAATTGTGGCCAAAAAAGCCTATCCATTAAGGATTAACGAAAAAGTTCTCGGCGCGATGCAAGCTTGGGCCGAGGATGAGTTACGTAGTGTGAATGCTCAGATTGAGTATGTATTAAGAGATGCTTTAAGAAAATCTGGACGCAGCAAGAAAAAAACAATCGATCCTATTGAGCTTGCTGACGATGACAGCTTTTCTTGATAAGCACTTGCAAGAAATCAAAAATATTCTGATTCTATTGGTATGACCTCTGTCTTTTTGTCTGCGTGACTGGTATCTTGTGCGTTAATTATAAAATCTAATCCAGTGGAATCTCAATGCAGGAACCTATTACCTACCTCGTAACTAATAGTGCCGTTGTTTTTGGTATTTTGGCAATGGTTTTGGGCGGGATTTTTTATACCCACGCTAGCGAAAATGTTCATTTAAAGCGATTCTATCAATTTGTTCCCGCATTACTGCTTTGTTATTTTATTCCTTCTCTATTACATACCTTTCATATTGTACCTTATGACTACCCTTGTACTGATATTTTAAGTGGTGCGGTAGATGCAGGGCAGAGCGTGTTGTCTCAATGCCAAAGTGCGGCGGATCCGAGCGAAAAGACCATTGCTGCCAATGGTTCACAAATTTATTATGTTGCTTCGAGGTTTTTACTGCCAGCTAGTTTGGTTTTACTGACGATTAATATTGATTTTAAGAAAATCTACGCTCTTGGTCCCAAAGCACTTATTTTATTTTTTACCGGTACTTTCGGGATCGTTATCGGTGGTCCAATTGCATTATTAATTATGTCAATAATCAATCCAGAAGTGGTTGCCGGTGATGTTTGGCGAGGATTGACGACGGTTGCGGGCAGTTGGATTGGTGGTGGTGCGAATCAGGCGGCAATGAAGGAGGTTTATGATGTTTCTGGTGAATTATTTTCCAGCATGATTGCTGTGGATGTGATTATTGCTAATATTTGGATGGCTGTATTACTCTATATGGCAGGCAATGCCAAACAAATTGACGAAAAAACTGGTGCAGATACTTCGGCGATTGAAGATCTCAAGCAGACCGTTGAAAAATTTATTAAGGATCATGCCAAAATTCCCGATCTAACCGATTTAATGATGATCGTAACGGTTGCTTTTGGTGTGACTGCGGTAGGTCATGTTGTTGCAGACAGTGTCGTACCTTTTATATTGGATACCTGGCCGGGTGCGGACAATAGCCCAATTGCGAGCAAGTTTTTTTGGCTGATTGTAACAGTCACTGTTATCGCTTTAATTTTATCGACCACCAAAGTTAAACAGCTCGAAGCAGTAGGCGCGTCAAGAGTCGGTTCAGTATTCATCTATCTTTTGGTTGCATCTATTGGTCTGCACATGGATATATCTGCGATTACTGAACGACCATGGTTATTCGCCGTAGGTGGTATTTGGATGATTATCCATGCGCTGCTAATGCTCGGTATGGCTAAATTAATTAAAGCTCCGCTGTTTTTTATGGCGGTTGGTAGCCAGGCGAATGTGGGAGGGGCAGCTTCAGCACCAGTAGTTGCTACTGCATTTCACCCTTCGCTCGCTCCGGTAGGAGTTTTATTAGCGATTCTAGGATACGCGATTGGCACTTTCGCAGCACTACTTTGTGGACAAGTACTCATGCTCGTTGCAGGTATTTAACCGATTGATTTTCAATAAATAACAGAAATTTCTAAGTTTGGTAAAATTAGTTTTTATTTCGACAATTAAGTCGCTATTATATGTATAGATGTATGTTTAATGAGTTAGTTAGTCGCAACTCAAAATCAACACTAGCGAAAACAAGGATAAAAAGGAAGCGTTTTATCGATGCTTAAAATTCAATTTAAAGATCGCCGTAAACCAGCCATGTGGTTGGTTGATTCATCTATTAAATTAGGCTCAGATCCACAATGCGATATTATTATCCAAGATCCTCAAGTTGACGCGATCCAGTGTGAACTGGTCATTGACCATTCAGATGTTACTTTAAATAATCTAAGCTCTCGGCGTAGCATCTTCGTAAATAATCTGCCTGTAGTTAAACTGCAAAAATTGATGGCTTGGGATGTTATCCGTTTGGGCACCACGGAACTCGAAATCATTGACCCGTTGAAGGAAAGGAACGAACCGCCACCTCTGGTTCAATCGAGCAAGACAATCATTCGTCCAGTTGTTTCAGCTTGGATGCTAAAAGCCAATTCAGCGCCTTTAACAGGGCAATTTTTTCAACTTAATTCAGGTTGTTCGGTCGGTAGAGATGAAAAAGCCGACATAATGGTGCCACTCAGCTTTATTTCTCGCATTCACGCAAATTTTACGCTCAAGAACGAAAAGCTGTATGTCGAAGATGCTAAGTCAGCAAATGGTACTTTTGTTAATAATGAAAGAGTGAAGTCTTGTGAACTAAGAAACGGTGACGAACTGCGATTAGATGAATTTTCATTTTTAGTTGTAGGACCAGAAGTAATCGAGCAGCGTACGCCGAGAACAGTAGTCCGCGAAAACAAAGAAGTACTTGATCGAGTCAAGAAATCGACAACCCAAACTCAAAATAAACCCGACATTGCTTCTGAGAAGATTTTTTTGCACGATATTGACAAACATTCTACGGGTAAAGTTTATGAAATTGTTCGTACAAAAAACCATTTGAGTAAAATGTTAGGTCATCATTTGTCTACGAGCGAAAAAAGTGTATCTGCACGTCATGTGTATTTGAGTGAAACAGATCTTGGTTGGGAGATTATTAATAACGGTGCCTCGGATGGATTATTAATTAATGGTAAAATGCAGATCCGTGCTATGTTGCACGATGGTGATGAAATCATTGTGGGCGGAACTAAACTCAAATTCCAGTCTCAAGATGATATACCTCGAAATTATTTCAAACCGCAACGCAGTAAGTCCAGTTCCTTAAAATTTGTCTGGATTATTTTGGCGTTGGGCGTTGTGATCGCTGTTTTGTACACACAAGGAATATTCCATTAATTTTTTGGTGTATTTCGCTCGCCTAGCAAATGGCTAAACCTATTTGTATTCGGTTATATAAAGTCTTTTACTATAAGAGCGATAATCAATAGAATGCTGATGCCAAGCGCTATGGAGAGGATGGTTGAGTTGTCGCCTTTTGCTTTTTTATGTTTTGCTTTATTTTGTTTTTTCTTTTTTCCGATCGCTTCCTGATTATTTTTAGAAATATCTTTACTGCGCTTTTTTTTGTTTCCACTACGACTTATCCTTTGTAATTCGACTAAAACTTGTTGAGCGGTTGTTGGTCTATTCATCGGGTCAATTGCCAGCATATGGTCAATTAATTTTTCCAGCCTAAATGATAGCTTTCGTTGATAATCGGGATGCGCTTCGCCTGCCGGTACACCGTAAAGCATATGATGAAAAATTGCCCCCATGCAGTAAATATCGTATTGCTCACTAAAAGCCTGATTAGTGGGAGGATGATATTTTGCAAGAATATCATGACCTTTTATGTTCGCTCTTGTTTGTCCAAAATCGCCAATTTTGATATTCTGTTTGTTGTCAAACAAGATATTTTCCGGCGACAAATTGTTGTGCTGAATATTGTTTTGATGGGCGAAATAAATAGCTGAGCAAATTTGACACGCCTGGTCTAGGAAGTCCTGTTCATTCATATTCTGTAAAAGTTGATTGGCAAGACTTCCACCTGATAAATATTCGCTTATTAAAATGATATTACTACCACTCTTTGCCGCGGCATATATTTGAACGATATTAGGATGTTTCAGGCTGGATAATATTCTTGCTTGTTTTAATCCTTTAGTTGTTCCGAGTAAACGTTTTATAACGATTAATTGCTGATTGATCTTCTTTTGAAAAAGGTATACCCGTTTTTGAGTGGACTTGCACAGCACATCTAATAAATTAAACTGATTACTAAGATCTTTAGTATCTTGCTGCGCATCCTCTATTTTTGTTTTGGTCAGATGACTACCCTGAGAAAATTCAAGCAGTCGGTCACGAACTTCAGCTAAAGAGGAAAAACGTTTTGATGGTTTGGTATGAGTACACTTGTCAATGAGATCTAAGAGAGGTTTTGGCAGTTGTTTAACTTTTTCTTTGGTGTCAGATTTGTCATCAACATCTTGTGTAAAAACGCTTCTCAATAACATACCAAAAGAATAAATATCACTCGCAATAGTTGCGTTGGTATAATCATTTTCTTGTTCTGGTGCTATATAGCCAAGAGTGCCTATCACGGTGGTTTTTTTCTGGCTTCTGTTTTTTTCATTTTCAGTTAGTGCAATTCCAAAGTCCAGAATTTTCGCATTACCATGTTGATCAATGATTATGTTAGCCGGTTTGATATCTCGATGAATGACCCCGTTTTTATGTGCGTATGAAAGCCCCTTACAAGTTTGGATCGCGATATCAAGTTTTTTTCTAAATGGAAGTTCTGCACCAGTGATGAGTTGTTCTAAATCGATACCGTCAATTTTTTCCATCACAAAATACGGCTGAGAGTCTGACGAGATCCCTTTGTCGATTACTTGTACAATATTGGGATGATTGAGCTGTGCGATAATTAACGATTCTCGCTCAAACAGCGATAATGCTTCGTCATGGTCGAGTAGTTTTCGGCTTAAAAACTTGATTGCCACAGGTCTATCTAGAGATATCTGGATCGCGGTATAGATCTTAGCCATTCCGCCTGCGGCAATTTGCCGATCGATTTCATATCCCTTGAGTGTTGGAAGTGGCATAAGTGATTGATTATTACCGTTTTTAGATTTTATGGTTGATTTAGGTATTCATTACTTTTGACTGTAAGTTTAGTTGTGATCTGTGAGTATTTCTCGAATTTTGTTCAGGTTTTTGCATTTTGTCCTACAATTTATAGAGTGCATACTCGCCAATTCAGCGGATATTGGGTCAAATAAGATGAAAAACATCGTAACTGTCGTATTTTTAGTCGTGCTGGTGGTTGTTGGTATCGGCTATGCGGTATTTTCTGATCCCGATTTTGCATCGAAGCAAATATTCGACAAGGTGATGACTGAGTTCGCTAAAAATGCCAAACCTCTAGAGAGCCAATATCGAAAAAACTCTTCGCTTTTAGTTTTCAGCAAAGTATTTGACCTTAGTGATATGTTTGATAAGGATAAGGGTGAACAGTCTGATTATACGGTCAATATGCAAGTATTAGCTCAACAGGTTATTTTGACTTTTTCTGATGGTGACTGGGCTTTTGCAAATCAAGCCGTTATTTTAGAGCCCTTTATAAAAGATGAGCAAGTTCGTTGGAAATGCATTGCTGGAAGTTTGCTGGTGCGATTACGAAGTAAGGATTGCAGGTTGGGGAAAGGGGTTATAATTTCCGAATTGTAGAGCATGAACTTCAATTTACAATTTCAAGCGTTGTTTCAAAATCATAAAAAATTCTCAGCTAACATACAGCGAACACTTCCACCGCCGATTTTTTCGATGGTTGGAATGTCACAAATTGCAAGGCTACCGTGTCTTTCTAACATTTTTCGTTGTGCGGAAGTAAATCCGAGGCAAGCCGATTTTGACATAGCAATTACCGGTTGCTGGTTAGGATCTTTTAGTTGAAGAATGTTGCCACAAAAATTCTCGGTCATTTGTTGCTCTGAGATAATTATAACGTCGTTAACACATTCGGATAGCATCTCGATAACATTCGTTTTATCTTTCATAGTAATGACATCTTCAGTAATCACCGCAAAATCTTCGCCGCAGGACATTACAACGTTGGTGTGATAAATAGGGCTACCCGAACGACTTGTTGTGTGAAATCGAATCAACTGATAGCCAAATTCTTCTGCAAAAGAGATCAATGGAGTTTCTTGACATCGATCGGATATTGCAGCAAATAGCTGATTAGATGGGTGATGAAATATTAGCGAGCCGGTACCTTCAAGTATCCCAATGCTCGAATAGCATTCTCGTAAATCGACTATTTCCTTGACCTCGTATCCAGCAGTCTTTAATAAGCCGCTTAGTTGCGGCACTTGTACTTCATCTTGCCGGTTGGCTGTTTTCATTGGATAGATAATAATCTGACCATTTGAGCGAGTTGAAAACCAATTATTTGGAAAAATAGCATCAGGTAAACATTTATTGGTGTGTTTTTTTTCAAGTAGTAAAGTTTCGATACCTAGTTTTTGTAAGCAGTTAACGCTCTTGTCGAATTCACTATTTGCATTTTTGTTAATGAAATCATGATCAAGAATATTGGGTCTATTTTGAAATTCGTTATCAAGTCCCGTTTGTTCATTAAAACAAAAATCGATGGGGCGAACCATAATGATTGAATTGGTGGTGTGGAAATGGGTGGTCTCTGTAGCTTGCATATGTCTATCGCAGTTATAGCAGGAAGCGTTGATGTTTAGTTTATCTTATAGCCTAATTGTTATACAAATAATAATAATTTATCTAGCGGACTTAACGTCCCATTTTGGTTTCTATTTAGAAAATGTGTGTAAATTTGAGCTGTTCTACGGTGTGCCCGAGCAATTCTTGAACTGTTCTAATGTCCGCTCCAGATTCTAAAAGATATGTCGCAAAGCTATGCAAAAATACGTGCGCAGTAACGTGTTTATTAATCTGCGCTTGTGTTGATGCCTTTTTAAGATGTTTTGCAAAAACAGAAGGATGAACATAAGTGTCATCATGGGCTAGATAGAAATAATTTTCAGACTCGTTTTATACTGGACAAGGCTGGCAGTAGCTAAAAAGAAATTCAACTGATACAATATATGCAGCAACAATTTATAAGTCTCAATCGGTTTTTGATAGCAATGAGAATAGAGTAAAGAAGAAAACTATAGCATTTATTTATTGGATGGATGCTGAAGTGAATGATGTTTTACTGTTTTTGAACAATAAAGATATGCCAAATAGATCTGACGTTTATTTTTCAATAGACAATTTTTCAGGCATTGTAAAGTTACAAAAAAACCCGGATTATCTAGAAAAAATATAACAATGCAAATGAAGTTCATTCCGCTGCTACGCAACTCCATCGGACGCATGAAAAGCGTTGCGAAGCTATAGGGAATTCCATACTCAATGAAAACAACGATCGCTTTAACAATAATTGGATTTTTACTAACTTTTATTACTATTGGGACATCAATTGAATATGGCTGTTTTCACTGTGAACCGTCTTTTTCTTTTAGTCCGACAACCGTAATTTTCGCACTACTTTCAGCGACAATATTAAGTGTGGCATTTCTTAGATTGTTTAAAACGACGAGCTTCATACAGCTCAACTCATATAATGCGGAGTCCTTACTTCAATTTATTCCCTACGAGTCACAGCCACCAGTTTATTTGCCAGTGATTTACTTGTACCCAATGGATGTAGGCTATTAAGTGGTTAGTTTTTAGCTAACTCAATAAAAGCAAACCAAATTGAAAGTGTTGTTTCTTTTTTATACTGAAACTGCTAATTTGAAATTAATCATGTTGGTTCAGAAACAACTTGAAAAAACGGATCTAATTTACAGGTTCACAATACAGACTGTGGTATTTTGTCCGCAGTCTTAACTAGTGTCCATCCATAAACAGCTGTTTATGGATGGACACTAGTTATTCGCTTCCACAAAGCCCAATTGCCTACCACATAATAATAAAGGTAGATAGAAAATCTAGTGAGCTGCCGCTGAATTTAGTGACTTTATATCGACAAGCACGTTGTCAATGTTTTCTACAAAACCCTCATAGCTGTACTGTCCGTTTGACAAATTGAAGAGCTTGTCTGGTGTCTCCAGCATTAGTGTTGGATAACCTGACACCTGTTGGTTAGATACATATTTAAACTCTGCCAGTGCTATATCTCGATACACACTTTCGGTCATTTTAGTCTTAACCTGAACGAATGGGATTCCACACTCTTTCGCACATGAGATGTAGGTATCTAAATCCTCAGGTAAGCGTCCATCTACATAAAATGCCTTATTAAGGGCAGATGAAAACTGCAAAGCCTTTTCCGGTGCGATTTCTTTTACGATACACAGTGCGACGGCGGGTGGTAGAGAATCAAGCCACATATTTCCACTCTTCAAAGAACCTTCCAGAAATCTTTTGCCAAATTTTATACCAGTTGCTTGCTCAACTGACTTGTACGCACCCTGACCAATATGGGGCGCAACCTCGTTAATTAATCCCGCTCGATTGCCAACAAACAACCCTCCACTCATCACTTTAAAATTAAGCTTATCGTGATAATGCTCGTGAATTTTGCTCATGGTATCGCTTAAGCCAAAACACCATCCACATAATGCGTCGTAATAATAAGTTAAGGTACATGTACTCATGGAAAACGTCCTATATATTAATGTCTTTAGTCACCTAAAGATGAGTAAAGACGATTGTTGTTCATTGTTTTCAAAATGGTTTTCAAATTATGATTAAGCTAGTTTCTAGCTAGCTTAATCATTTCTAAATTTATGTACTTTAAAAGCCTGCTTGTTTGGCCCAATCCAAGGTGGATTGAAGTTCAACTTTTTCAATCAATGTTTGATTGTCACTATTCAAGAAGTCGGCGTGGTTTTCTTCGATGCCTCGGTATAGGTTAGAGATTTCTTTTGCCACATAGTCCCCCAGAACTGGTTTAAGATTTTGTTCAAAATCATCTGGAGAAGACGGAACATAAGTTAGGGTTTTCTTCGCCGCCTCAGACAAGATCTTAGCCAACTCAGCACCGGCAAGGTTATCACCATTACTAATAACCACTTTTTTCCCAACCAATGCTTCGTTGGTTAATGCATCTAAGCAAAAGCGACCAAGATTATCTTGCGATATCCATGAAAAGTTAAAATCCTCAGCTAGTGGATAAGGAACAATCCCATGCTCACGGATCACAGGAAGAAGGAAAGGTGCAGTAAGGTTATCTAAATAAATGGTCGGCATTAATGTGACAACTTCTAGTCCAGACTGTTCCAAAACCGAAAGAGCATCGTGCTTTACATCAATTGCAGCATAACCTGTTTTCTGTTTCCCAAGAGGAATTCCAGTGTTATATATAATCTTCTTAATCCCAAGTTTCTTTGCTGCTTCCACTACATTTCGTGTCATTGCTGAAATCATGTCACTATCAAATAGCAAAGGTAAGGTCAAAACTACTGCATCAGCTCCATCCATCGCTTCAATTACAGAATTGAGGTTTTCTAGATCACCTCGCGTTAAGTCGACCAGATCATCGGTAGACTCAGGGTTTCTGGAAATCCCTAAAACTCTATGACCTGCTCGTGCTAATACTGCGGTAATGGTCTGACCTTGGGCACCACTGGTGCCAGTGACAAAAATATTTTTCATGTACTTCTCCTAAAATCGTTTAAATTAATTTGGAAGTAATATATAGTTTACGCAAACAAAAAGTAAGTAGGCACCAAAATGTGCCGTACGAACATGAAGGTAACTAAAGAGTAAAATCAATGATTTATAGTAAGTGTCCATTAGAAAAAATGCTTGGGATCATTGGTGGAAAATGGAAAATATTAATCATTTTCAATTTGCGAAACCAAGAATCAATAAGATTTAACCAGCTCAACAAAGCTATCCAGGGTATTTCTCAGAAAGTGTTGACCTCGCAACTAAGGGAATTGGAGCAAGATGATTTAGTTAGCAGAAAAGTCTATCCCGAAGTGCCCCCGAGAGTTGAATATAGCCTAACCAAACGAGCGCACAGCCTCTACCCTGTACTTGATTCTTTATCAGATTGGGCAGTAGAAAACCTTTGACCAAACACCTTTCAATATTTGCCATTAAATAATTTGGATAAGTAGCAAACGGAAACCCGATGGCAAGCCAACTATTTTATTCGCAGCAGCCCCAGCAATTACCGAAGTAGCTCCAACAATAACTTTGCTAGAAGCATCTAACGCGTTCTTTGTTACACCGGCTATAGAACCTCCCGATTCGGCTGTTATTCCTGCCGTTGCCGCATTAGCCAAACCAAAGGATAATGCCTCTCTCTGAGGGAATATCGATCTCGAACACACCCAGTGCGTTTCCTGCTAGTGAACCCACTATACCGCCAGCAAGACCTCCTACCACTGCAGCACCTACCGCCGCTGAAGATGTACCAGAAACCACTGACAGCTCGCGTGATCGGCACAGATCCATCAGATGAGCCAAGTGTGTTTTTTACTTTTTTGTGCAAATTAGGGGTTGTTTTGCCCATCTTTAAAAGAATAGCGCCGCATTTTTATGCGTTTTTTCCTGAAATTGTTTTCAGGGCTTGTATTATTTGTTTTGTTGGAAGGGATGAACGCCACCCAGAATTATTTTACCCCACCCAAAATAAATTTGAATGGTGCCCGGGGCCGGAATCGAACCGGCACGACCGTTAAGTCGCAAGATTTTAAGTCTTGTGTGTCTACCAATTTCACCACCCGGGCATCGGGGGCTTTGTTATCGAGTACTCCGTAAGCCTCATATTTACTGGCTTTCATAGAACACTGATGTTCATATTAAGACATTAGATATTCTTAATATGCGTAAAATGGAGGCTGGGGTCGGAATCGAACCGGCGTTGACGGAGTTGCAGTCCGCTGCATCACCACTCTGCCACCCAGCCATATTTTTTACTCTAGTTTAAACCTAAATTCAATCGGTTTAAGACTAAAAAACCTCGGATTTATATAACTAAAACCGAGGTTTTGGCTTGATATAAAACCTGAATTTTACGTCAAACAAATTCTGGAGCGGGAAACGAGATTCGAACTCGCGACCCCGACCTTGGCAAGGTCGTGCTCTACCAGCTGAGCTATTCCCGCGTCGAGTGCAGGGCATTTTACAGTAAGATTGTTATCTGTCAAGCGTGATTATCAGAAGAATTCGATCTTTTTGTTAGCATAGTATATATACCCGAAAACGCGCCAAAAAACGTTAAAAACTCGATGCTTTCCTCACTATTTAGATATTGCAAAAACCTCATTTTTCCATGGATTTTTCGGTATTTTCTACTAACTTATCAGTCGTGAGCTCATTGTTGAGCAAAGGCCAAGTCACTTTTAAATAAATGCTCATCGACCAAAGAGTGAGTGCTACCGCAACGTATAAAAAAATATATCCCCAGATATAAAGCAAAGAGTGACTAAAAATACTGGTCGTTTGATCTTCTTTACCCGCGAGTAGCAGAAAAAAAATGGCTGATAACTGCATCAAAGTTTTAAACTTGGCGATATTAACGACTTTAATCGCTGAGCTTTCACCATATTTAGCCATCCATTCTCGTAGTGCTGAGACAGTTATCTCCCGACTAATAATCACCAAAGCGGGGATCGCTATCCAAAAAGTGGCGTGTTGCTCCACCAGTAACACGAGTGATGCCGCAACCATCAGCTTGTCAGCGACAGGATCTAAAAATTCGCCAAGCTGTGATTGCATGTTAAATTTTCTCGCTACCCAGCCATCAAACCAGTCAGTCCAACCGACAACTGCGAAAATTAAAGCCGCAGTAGTTTGCCCCCAGCTAACAGGTAAATAAAAGAATAAGACGAGAAGTGGTATGCAGAGAATTCGAAACGAAGTCAGAAGATTAGCAATATTCATATTTTATAAGCAAATGATGGTTCTTGTGACTCAGGTTAAAGCCATTTTAGCATTGATAGAAATAAAAGACAGTTTAGCATGACGACTTATTCGTGTAGATAGTTATAAATCAATTCTGCGAGTCCTTCGTTAATACCCTCCACTTGAGTTAAATCTCCGATACCTGCCCTTTTGACTTCCTGAAGCCCTCCAAAATGTTGGATCAATGCTTTGCGTCTTTTCGCTCCGACACCAGCTATCCCTTCCAACGTTGAAGTTTTACGTTTTTTATCTCTTTTTCCCCGATGACCTGTGATTGCGAATCGATGTGCTTCATCCCGTATCGCCTGGATCAAATGCAAACCGAGTGAATCTTCTTCTAATCTTCTAGCAATTGCTTCTGACGGGAAGAAGATCTGCTCCATTCCCACTTTACGATCGCTGCCTTTTGCTACGCTGATTAGAGTCACTTCTGGAAGATTAAGCTCTTCCAATACTTTTTGAGCTTGGTTCAATTGACCTTTACCCCCATCAATAATCAACAGCTCAGGCAATTTCGCCTGCTCTTTCACTAAACGTTCAAACCGCCTTCTTACCGCTTGCTCTATTGCGGCATAATCATCACCCTTGGCGACATCCTTAATGTTGAAACGACGATAGTCAGACTTTTTAGCTTGCCCCTGTTCAAAAACCACACAGGATGCGACCGTTTCCTCCCCTTGAAAATGACTGATATCAAAACACTCCATTCGAAAAGGTAATTTATCTAAATTGAGCTCATCCATTAAGACTTGCATTCTTTTTTGCAAGTGATTTTTGGCTTGTAACTTTGATTGTAATATTTGTGCACTGTTATTATTTGCCATTGTTAACCAAGCTGCTTTATTGGTTTTTACTTGATGACTAATTTTAACTTTGTGTGTGGTTATGTTAGACAAGATCTCCGCCAACGCCTGCGCATTTTCAACCGCCGTATTAACTACTATCTCATTCGGGATCTCATTTTTGTTTTGCGGATAAAAATGACTAATAAAAGACTGAATGATTTCACTATTTGATGTGTCAGCTGGCATTTTAGGAAAGTACTGTTTGCTACCTTGGACAATCCCGTTTCTTACATGTAGAACAAAAACAACCGCTGTTCTCTCTTTACTTTTTGCGGCAATTATATCGATGTCAGAATTTCTATTTGACGAGCCACTGTTTACAACTTGTTTTTCAAGCACGCGGCGCAAACTTACGATCTGGTCACGATAATGCGCGGCTTTTTCAAAAGCTAACTCCTCAGAAGCTAACTCCATTCGCTTATTTAGCTCTTTGATCACCGAATCATTTTGACCTTTATAAAAGAGCCGCACCAACTCCACATCTTTTTGATAATCCTGCAAACTAATCTTACCCACGCAAGAACCACTGCATCTTTTAATTTGATATTGCAAACAAGGTCGAGAACGATATTTAAATACACTGTTTTCACATTGCCTAATTGCAAAAAGTTTTTGCATTAATGAAATGCTATAACGTGCTGCAGTCGAGCCTGTAAACGGACCAAAATAGTCGCCTGATTTATTCTGTCGCCCGCGATGAATACTCAGTCTTGGATATTCTTCATTTGATAAAAAAATATACGGATAAGTTTTATCATCCCTGAAAACGACATTGTATCTTGGTCGGTACTTTTTGATCAGTTGATTTTCTAGAATTAACGCCTCATTTTCGCTGCCGGTTACGACCACTTGAATATCGGCTATTTGCGCGACCATCGCTTTTGTTTTGGGTGGCTGGTCTTGCTTTTGAAAGTAACTGGCGACTCTTTTCTTTAGATTTTTCGCTTTGCCAACATAAATAATATCGCCTGTTTGATTTATCATTTGATAAATACCGGGACGAGAGGTTAAATTTTGCAGAAAATTTTTAGGATCAAACTGGGGCATATTTTAAATCAAACGGTGACAATCAGGAACTGTAATTTCTGGAACTTTATAGATACCAGGTTTTAGATATATGTTTACTAGTACGTTTAAAATGGCTTTACTTTTTTGGGGATTATTCTAGTTTTTCAGACAGTATCACGCCATGACGAATGGCTAAATGCGTTAATTCAACATCATTTTCGATACTTAGTTTCTCAAATAATCGGTAACGATAAGAATTGACTGTTTTTGGGCTTAAGAAAAGTTGGTCTGAAATATCTTGTACTTTTTGCCCTTTGGTGATCATCAGCATCACTTGCATTTCACGTTCCGACAAAATATCAAAAGGTGAGCCGTCATCAGGGTTGAGGGCTTTTAAAGCCATTTGTTGGGCTATATCTGGCGTAATATACCGCTTGCCACTATTAACTTGTCGAATGGCGATGACCATCTCTTCAATGTCAGCACCTTTAGTCACATAACCCGCCGCGCCAGCCTGCATAAATTTTGTGGGATACGGCTCTTCGTTATGTACTGTGACGGCAATCACTTTGATATCGGGATCGAACCGAATTAATCGTCTAGTGGCTTCGAGACCACCGATACCCGGCATGTTCGCGTCCATAAGAACGACATCGGGACGTAAAGTTCTCGCTCGCGCAACACCATCTTCCCCGTTACACGCTTCGCCGACTACTTTGATTTTATCAAAATCTGCCAAAAGCCGACTAATACCTGTTCGAATCAGCTCATGATCATCAACCACTAGGACTTTTATCAAAAGTTCTCTCCCAAAATACGATTTTGCTAGCTTACCACCTTGTCGGCGATTGGCAAACCTTTTGACTCCGTGAGGTTGACTCTTTAAGCTCAATAACAGTCCCGTTGCCAGAGTTTTGCGAAATAATCGAGCAATTTACATGACCTATACTTTTAAATTCTGCGAATACAAGCATTTTCAGGTAAAATCCTGTATTAGGATTTATAAGTTGTTAACTCATATACAGGAATGACTATGGTTCAATATCAAGCGCCAGCTGATCTTCTTAAAGATAAAGTGATTTTAATAACCGGTGCCAGTGATGGCATCGGAAAAGCGGTGGCTAAAAGTTACGCTAAACATGGTGCTACAGTTATTTTACACGGGCGGAATGTCGAAAAACTGGAACAGGTATATGATGAAATTATTGACAATGATGATCCGCAGCCAGCGATTTTGACTTTAGATCTACAAAGTGCAGCGCAGCAGCAGTATTTAAGCATGGTCGAAACCATTCAATCTGAACTAGGTCGTCTTGATGGCATTTTGCATAACGCCGCGATGATAAGTGAGCTATCACCAATAGAATTTACTGACGTAAACCTTTGGCATGAAATGATGCAAGTCAACATTAATTCGGTATTTCTGCTAACACAAGCCTGCCTGCCACTTTTACGACAAGCGCCAGAAGCCTCTATTATCACCACGACTTCTGGCGTTGCTAGAAAAGGTCGAGCATTTTGGGGTCCCTATGCGGTTTCTAAATTTGCTCTCGAGGGGTTCACTCAGGTGTTAGCGGATGAGCTGGAGAATTCGAATATAAGAGTCAATTCGCTCAACCCGGGAGCCACTCGTACAAAAATGAGAGCAACCGCCTATCCAGCCGAAGATGCTAGTCGATTGCCCAAACCTTCAGAGTTAACTGGTCTTTATCTTTACTTGATGGGTCATGATAGCCAGTCAATACATGGACAATCTCTCGATGCTCAACCCAAGTAATTTTCTAGATAATTTTGGGGTGCACTGAGTGTCCGTTATTCTTACTGTCATCCATACATCAAATATTTTTGCGAAACGGCAATAAGGTGCCGAGTTATTGACTAATTTGAGTTATAAATAATAGTGAAATTTATAACTTATTGTTTTTACTGTGTATTTTTCCATTGGCACAAGGATTGCTTTTGATTTAATAAGCAGTTGACAGATGGTATTAAAGACTAATAACTTCAGTCATAAATAGAGCACTAGGAAACGGTTAATTATGAATACGACTTCACCAGCAAAAGTTATTGGCTTAGACAGTTATCGAGACAACACTGATCAAGGTGATGATTTTACTAGCATCGCTAAACTGGCATTGAAACTACAGCAATCGATTGAACTTTCTTTATTATTGCAAACTTTTTGTGAAGAAACCATTAACATGGTTCCTTGCGATTCGGTAAATTATGTCAATGATGATGAAATTCTAAACTTTCAAACCGGAGAATCGAAAGCTCATCACTGTAAGTATCAGTTAGTTTTAGAGGGTGACAAACTAGGCGAGATTATTTGCACCCGAAAAAAGCCATTTAGCATTCGTGAAACAAATTTATTGGAGCGTTTACTTTCTTTGCTTATTTATCCACTTAGAAATTCATTGCTTTACAACAAAGCGATTGCACAAGCACGAAAAGATCCACTCACTGAAATATGCAATCGTGCAGCATTTGATGAAGCTTTTGACAAAGAGTTATCATCTTATCGACGACACCAAAACGATTTTTCAATGATGATCATAGACATCGATCATTTTAAAGCAGTAAACGATACCTACGGTCACATCGCGGGTGATAAAGTATTAAAATCTGTCGCAGAGGTTATCCAAAATACGATTCGACGTTCTGATGAAGTTTTTCGTTATGGTGGTGAAGAATTTGTAGTAATTTTGAGCAATACAAATCAAGGCGGCGCGCGATTTATTGCTGAAAGAGTAAAAAAACAAATTGAAAAATTAGTGGTTAAAATCAACGTAGATATTCAAGTTACCGCAAGTATCGGTATATCATCCAGCGAAGTATTAGATGACTCATCAGAAATATTAGAGCGAGCTGACAAGGCACTATATCAAGCGAAAGATCTCGGTCGGAATAGAGTCATTAGCTATCCGTAGTCATTAAGCGCGACAAATTCTGTATTAGCAAGCGGCATTACTCAATGGACTTAATTTTGCTTCAGCATAGCTCTTATTCTTGAGAGCTTCAGCTTGAGTTTCAGCCCGTTTTAACCCTTTCTCCTTAATTTCATTTCTATGTTGCTTACCACTTTTCATAATAATATTTAGAGAGTAGATAAGCCGGTCACCCGGACTTCCCCCTCGTTAGATCCCAGCATGCGGATTTCCCGCACTGGACTCACGATAATCTCATTCACTTGATTAATGACTTTAAAATAATGCATGTTTAACCCTCACCTTGGGGAGGTGATTAGCAACAAGAAACGCGCTAAATTGATCCCAATTAAAAGAGTTTCGCTGACTTCTTTGATTGAGCCATTTAAAGACAATACGTTTCTCAGTTTCGAGAAAACGATTAACATAGTTAGTATTGAAAGATACAGCATAATATTGAATGTGTCCGCGTAGTTTTGCACAAAATATTCGCCATAGTTCCATCAATTTATATTTATGTCTGAACTGTCTCATTATTGTTTCTCGGGCTTAGTATTCGCCATACACGTTTCAGTTTTCGCTGTGCCGAATTTACAATTACGCTTAAGAGCCCGTTGCTTGGCAAATTTTTCATCTTCAGAAGTAAAAATGTCTTCGTCCGCTTTTTTACCAAGGTCTTGAAAGTAGTGATCATTCTTATCACTGAGACCAGAGTCGAGAATTGCTCCGAGTAGGGTGCAACCACTCAATAAAAAAAGACATACATAAAAACGAAACAATCTTCTTGATATTCATAATAGCCTTCTCGTTAGTTTTAATTTGTGATTATTACTGTTATTACTGAACCTAGGCTTAACAAGCTAAAACGGCATGGACAATGGAAGCCTCTTCGAAGTCGCAATAATATTATATATTCTACCGCGAAACGTCCCCTTTAAGATAACAGCAGCCAATATAGAAGTCACTTTCATTGTCTGCGATGTGATGATTTGCGCCTAAAAGCTGTGAGCCATAATCTATGGCTCAAAATAAATATTGTAAGGTCGAGTCTAAGATAGTACAACTAAACCTTGTACAGCTAAACTTTAAGTTTTTAATAAAAGGTCTTACCTTCTTTAGCCATATCAACAATCAACTGCGCAGGCTTAAATCGCTCGCCATATTTTTCTTGTAGTTGATTCAATTCAGCCAAAACATTCTCTATACCCTGGGCGTCGACGTATCTAAAAGGCCCGCCTAAAAACGGCGGAAAGCCCAGTCCAAAAACAGCTCCAATATCACCATCCCTAGGCGAATTTAAAATGCCTTGTTGAAGACATAAAACAGACTCATTCACCATTTGCAATAAACAGCGTTGAGCAATACCTTCTTCCGCCATTAAATTATTCGGCGTGATCCCCAACAAAGTATAGACAGAATCATCCACTTCTTTTTTGCCTTTGATAAATGCAGTTTTATTGCCGTAATTATAAAAACCACGTTTGTTTTTCTTTCCCTTACGATCATCTTCCTCTAATTTTTCAAAAAGTTTCGGTGGTAACATTCTATCTCCAAATGCTTCCGCTAATATTGGCGCAATTTTAGTTCCAACGTCGATACCGACCTCATCTAGCAAGGTAATTGGACCTACCGGAAAACCGGCATTTTTTAGTGCACGATCAATTCTATCAATTGCCACACCTTCGGCTAAGATGTGACCCGCTTCATTGATGAATGGCGCTAAAATCCTGCTGGTATAAAAGCCTGCGCCATCTTTTACGACAATCACGGTTTTGCCTTGTTGTTTGCCAAATTCCACGCAGGTTGCAATCACATCGTCAGAGGTTTTATCTGTCACGACTATCTCTAACAGTGGCATTTTTTCTACTGGAGAAAAATAATGCAGACCGATTATTTTTTCTGGGAATTTTGCGAATTCTGAAATTTTTGTGAGCGGGATCGACGAAGTATTAGAACCAAAAATAATACGCCCTTCCCCAAATGACTCAATATCTTTAACCATTTGTTGTTTCAATTCTAAACTCTCAAACACAGCTTCGATCACAAGTTCACAACGTTTAAAGCCCTGGTAGTCTGTTGTGCCGGTAATTGCAGCAAAACGTTTACTAGCGTCATTAACATTTATATGTTTTCGTTTGATTTTATTTCGATAAATTTCCCAGCAATATTTCAGCGCATGGTTCACACCTTGTTCATTTTGATCTTTTATTCGAACTTTCTTTTTTGCCTTATCGACAGTAACAAATGCTATTCCAGCGCCCATTAGACCGCCACCTAAAATACCCACTCGATTTATATCAATGGGATTGGCAGTGCCTTTAACTCCGCTATCTTTTTTTAATTCCGCCGTCGCAAAAAAGATATTCATTAGTTGTTTAGCTTGTGGCGACATGACCAATTCAGCAAAAGATCTCGCTTCTACGTCTAATCCAAATTCAAAACCATTCTCCATTCCTTCAGCAACACAATGTATAATTTTTTCTGGTGCAGGATAATTACCTTTGGTTTTTTTATTAACCGTTTGCAACGCTTTGTCAAAAATAAATTTTCGTCCAAATGAGGTTGTTTCTAATCCTAGTTTCTGTAGTTCTGCCATTGACAAAAACGAGCTGGTTTTTACTTCGAATTTTAACTCGCTGGTTTTACGTTTGCTTTTTCCGACTAACTTTAGTGCCGCTTTTTCAGCAGCTTTGGGTAAATTAGCCAGTGCGACCACTTCATCAATCAAACCAATTCTTTTCGCTCGTTTTGCATTAAGTTGTTTACCAGTTAACATTAAATCTAAAGATGTAGCGATACCTACCAGCCTTGGCAAACGCTGAGTCCCGCCGCCGCCAGGCAACAAACCAAGTTGCACTTCAGGTAAGCCGAATTTAGAACTGTGATGGTCAGTACTAATTCGATAACTACAAGCTAGCGCTAACTCTAATCCACCACCTAAACACGCGCCGTTAATTGCAGCAATAATAGGTAAATCAAGCGACTCCATTTTCTTGAAAATCGCATGCCCCGTTTTAGCGAGTTCGACAACTGATTCTTCCGTTTTTAAATCCTGCAACATACTGATATCTGCACCAGCGACAAAACCATTTTCTTTGCCACTAATTAATATGATCGCTTTGATGTTATCTGATTTTTCTATTTGCTTAAAAATATTTTCAAACTCTTCCGCGAACTCTGCTTTAAGCGTATTCTGTGTATCGTCTATCACGTCAAATTTTAACCAAGCGATACCATTACCTGCAGTTTCCAGAGTCAATGCTGAGCCGTTTTTGTTATTTGTTTTAATCGTCATCATCGCCGCCTTATTCCGATTCTAAAATCATTGCTGCACCTAAACCACCCGCCGCACAAGCGGTGGTCAAACCTAAACCACCACCTCGCCGTTTTAACTCTCGGAGAGTTTGGGTGATCATTCGAGCGCCAGTCGCTGCAAAAGGATGACCATAGGCTAAAGAACCACCGAGCACGTTAAATCGATCCATATCAATTTCGCCAATGGCTTGACTTCGACCTAATTTTTCTTTTGCAAATTGTTTACTTGCAAACGCATTTATATTACATAAAGCTTGCGCGGCAAAAGCTTCGTGCATATCAATAAGATTTAAATCACTTAATTTGATCCCTGCTCTATCTAGCGCTATGGGTGTAGCATGAGAGGGTCCCATTAACATATCAGTATTCACTCCAATCGCCGCAAAAGCGTAACTTTTAATAAAACCAAGCGGCTCATAACCAAGTTCTTTCGCTTTGGATTCTTTCATCATTAACAGTGCCGCTGCACCATCTGTTAATCCTGTGCTATTAGCGGCGGTGAGAGTACCGTGTTTGCGGTCAAACGCTGGTTTTAATTTTGCGTAATCGTCTAAGTTAGAATTAAATCGAACGGTATTGTCTTGTCGGAGCGTTTCTTTAAATGGTGGAACGTAAGCCGTCATCACTTCTTCATCCAGCACCCCTTCCTGCCATGCTTTTGCAGCCAACGTGTGTGACCGATGTGCTAGTTCATCTTGCGCTTGTCTGGTAATTCCATGATCTCTTGCCATTTGTTCGGCGTTTTGCCCCATGGTTAATCCAGTGGAATATTCCTTGACCGATGGAGGTACAGGCAGCAGATCTGCAGGACGTAATTTGCCGATCAATTTTACTTTCTGCACCATCGTTTTTGCCTTAGACAAAGCAAGTAACATCGCAGCAAGTTTTTTGGATATTCCGATTGGAACAACGGATGAAGAGTCTGCTCCTCCTGCAACGCCAACATCGATACTGCCAGCCATCAGTGCTTCCGCAACACTGACTGCCGATTGAAAACTGGTGGCACACGCTCTTGAAACGCTAAAGGCGTCAGTTGAAACATTCATACCCGTACCTAAAACGATTTCCCTAGCGATATTTGGCGCTTCAGGATGGATCAACACTTGACCAAATACTACGCGATCGATCAACGATAAGTCGATTTCAGCTCGAGTCAGCATTTCAGACACCACCATTTTACCCATATCGATTGCATTTTGGGTTTTATAATGGGTCATTTGTCTGGCAAATGGGCTACGTAAACCAGCGACAATTGCAATCCGATCAGTTGTTGATTTAGTTTTAGTTCTTCGACTGGGTTTGCTTGACTTAACCGTATCGACCTCAACTTTGCTAGTGTCCTTTTCAGGAGTGGCACCGGCTTTTGGGGATGTATCGCTCTTGATACTGGTTTTCTTGGCACTCGTTATCTTGGAGCTCACCTTTTTGGAACTTGTTTTCGGGGTTGCTTTTTTTTTCGTTGTGACTTTCTTTTCTGCCGTTTTAGGCGTTTTGTTATCGATTTCGCTCATGATCATTCCCGATTAATGGTCTATTAACTGTTAATTCAGATTGTGTCTGCATCTCAATTACAGGTATAGCGACTCTATAAATTAGTCTATTAATTAACCTGATACAGCGCAATCTACAATATCTTACAGGTTAATTCAAACGATTGTTTGAATTTTAATTTTATTCACTCAAAATCTTGACCTATGAGCGACTTTACTGAGTTTAAAGAATTTAAAAAATTGAGAAATAGCCTTATTTATTGCTTCAGGTTGTTCAACACTTGAAGTATGACCGGCTTTTTTCGACAATCGTCAATTGAGAATTTTTTATCGCCTCATGCATTCGATGTGACTTCGCCGGAACTGTAGCCTCATGCATTCGATGTGACTTCGCCGGAACTGTAGCCACATCTTCATCATCAACAGTATAAATTATTGCAAGCCAGCTTTCTTATTCTTTCAAAACCATATCAATACACATAACCGCCGCGAGTATTAACTTACGGGTATTTTCATCTTCTCCAACCAAATCAGAAATTTCCAGCACATAATTATCCGCACTGGTAAATAGTTCTTTACCAAGTCCCGTCCATTTCTTAGTCACTTTAGCGAGCTGCTTTTCACCGTCCATAAACCTGAAATCCCAACCAAGCATTTTACCTTTTAGTCGACAGATAGGCTGATCATTTTGATTAAGCACATCGAATTTCCCACCAATAGAAAAAAACTTCTGCTTAAAACCTCCGATAACTTGATTATTATGATCTGACACTGAAACTTTGGACAAAAATATCGAAACACCACGATGGATACGCACAATGGGCTGTCCATCAGCCGCTCTAATTTGGACATCAAAAGGCGTCATTCTTTTGTAATCTGTGAATCGAAGCATTTTGGTAAAAAACCCGAGTGTGGGTTCTCTACATTCCATAATGACGTCGCCAGTAGATGGATCATGAATATCGTAGTTATTTGCCGCCTTAAAAATACCAACGTGTTCTTTGACTAAGAATAAATTCTTGTTGAGGTGTTCTTTCATTGGAAAGTTCCTTGATGTATGCTAATTCGCGGAAATTGACCAGTTAATTAATCTTAATTATTTTAGTAAAGGATGATCGCCAGGTAGCTGTTTGGAAATCCAAATCGCCAGTTTATGCTTCATATTCATCTGATTTTCTTGATCTTTTGGTAAAGGTTGAACGAGTTTGTCTAAAACTAACAATCGATACAAACCCTCTACTTTTTGAACGGCTGAATTTGTCGCCGAAAACTCTTTATATCCGCGGTTCTTAGCGTATTTTTCACCAACAGTAACCGCCAGTTTTGCTAGTTGAGCTTCATTTTTTATCTTTTTCATACGCTTTCCTCAATACTGACAAGATTTGACCTAATTAGCCAACAATACTCTTCTTACTAAGTGCAATATTTATCAAACTGAAAAGCACCCTTGAATTCTTACAGTTTTAATCAATTGATGCAAATTTGATTGTTTATCGAAACTATAAGTACCCGAAGAAGGTTAACCGGTCATAAACCGTTAATAAATGAATCGCAAGCTAGATTGCATGATCAATCGAGACTTTAGACGTTTGTGTGGCAAATAGAGAATTTTGGTTACAAATACCCTACGACGACCTGGCAAAATTTCCGTATGGTTTTTCAAGAAGTGATACCTTTTCTTTAGAGCAGAGTCAGTTGCTCGAGGATAATGGATGTCTGATTCATGACATATTAGCCGTTACTGCCGATTATTTCACAGTATTTTGATATTACTATTGAGAAATGATTTAGCGCATGATACATTTTGTCTCTTGCACTCGGTAAAGAGCGTAAAGAACAATTATTTTAATTAATCTATTCAATTTCTATGGGGAAATACATAAAATGAAATCTATATCTAAACTATTATTGCTTGTCGTTGTAAGCTTTGGGATCACTGCATGTGGTAAATCAGAAAGCGTTACTAATCTAGAAGGTGTTGTTGCGGCGGCTGAAAAAGGTCTAAAAGGCTGTGAAGGCAAAAAAGCGACTGATATGTCTAATTGTGTCACCGAAGTTACTACTAAAATGGCTAAAGATTGGGGTACTCACGTTATCGAAGCCGCTAACGATGATCCAGAAGCAGTACAAAAGCTAACGACTAAAATGACTGAAGTGACTCAAAAAGGTGTTGATATGGCATCTGCTGCATTCAATTAATTACGTTACAGCTAAAAAGCAACTTGGTAGTGAGTTGCTTTTTTTTAATTTTTTGCCCAAAGCTTTCATAAACAATATTACTTATTTGCACCTTTCCATTACAATAGTAACAATCTCAATACTCTCTATCCCGGTAATTTTTTCTAGTCGTTTTGTTTTAGCCATTACTGATCAGTCGAAAAAAGTTTCTTAGCCCAAGAAAGTTTCGCTTTTTGATATTGACTGTAGGCTTTTGCTGCTGCGGTCTGAGTTTCAAGAGTAGAATGTCCAGAAAACCAACTCACCAGCGCGGCTTCCAAAGTATACGCTTCGGGAGCCATTAACCCATTGGTGGTTAACAAAGAATGTGAACCTGCCTTGCTTAATTTATTAGCAAAATAATTATGGCTATAACAAGCGAGCACGATAGAGCTTATGGCCGTATGTTGATTAGCCGGTTTTACGAGGGATGATATAGAAAAATCCATCAGTCCATTATGACCGATATAGGTCACCACATGGGACGCTCCTCCCGCATTAATTTTGGTATTTCCGCCTTTTTGTTCAATTGAAACTAGCTCCGCATATTTTCCAGAAGATAGATCAATAAAATTTTCTGTCGCGTCCTTTATTTTATTTCCTCGCCAAGCATCCGCAACGAGATAAACGCTTACTTCTGTTTCGCCTCTTAGTACTTTTGTTGTAAATGCCACTCGCTCTAAGATATCTGGACTCTTAGGTTTATTAGTTTGCACTCTCGTCCAACTCTTGCTTCGAGAAAAAAAAGTTTTTACACCATACAATGCCCCCCAATACAAATTAGTTCGCGGTGAATTACCATCACCTAGCGCTGAACTAACAGGTACGATTCCTTGCGATTCATTATCACATAATGCAACAACGACATGCGCCACCAGAGGTTTGCCTTGTCTAGCATCGGCATCCATTCTTTGGATTGAATCGTCGGCATTCTCACAATTACCAATAATGGGAAATAGTAAGACTAAACAAAGTATTTTTTTGACCCTTTTCATGAGGTCAACTCCTCCTAACCTTTGGCGTTTTTTGTAGAGATCACTATCATATCTTTTAGTCTATTTGGATCCAATTTAGCATCATTTACAATATCTCGAATTCGAATTTCTTTCACCTGTTTGGGGAATCGTTTTTTAATCGTATTAAATATTTCAGGATCATGTTCGCCAGAATCACCTATCAAAATGAATTCTCTTTGTGGAAAATGAGAAAAGATCTGAGCAATTTGTTGGAACTTTTGCTCAACAGTTGCTCTGCCTGCTATCAATTTGATGAAATCTTGATAACTTTCTGATTCTGTCAAGTTAGTTCTTACATTTTTCATGTGCAAACTTCCATTAGGAAAACCGACACTTTCTTTAAACATAAAATCAGTCAAACCTGAATGAAGCTGCCATGGACCTCCTGAGACATAGTGGAAACTAGTTTCATCAGAAAATGATCGATACATTTCTAGCATGTTTGGTGTCGCGGCAAATGGTTTAAAAAAAGTATTATTTAATACTGTTTTAGTTCCAGAAGGTATTTCAGTGACTTTGATTGTGTCGTCAATATCAGAAATAATAGAAAGTCCTTTTGCTGAAACTAAACGTGTCAATCCTTTTCCAAACTGATTTTCTGCAACAACGTGAAAACTCAACCATCCGTTTAATAAATTTTGATGCTTCAGAAGCTCCATTGCCTTTTTCTTTGAAATGACGACGGTTCCCTCGATATTACCATTTCGATCTGTTTCTAAATTGCCCTCACTATCTGCAATTTTATAAATTTGCTTAACCGGATCATTATCAAATTGAATGCTAATAACTTCATCCGACTCGCTGTCTCTAAAAAAATCTTCCGCTCTAAATTTAAATCGTTTTTTTTCAGTATCACTCAATTGTTCAACTCCAGCTTGGTGACGGATCGCTTTTCTTGCTCCTTTTAAGGACATGCGGCGAGCCCAATCCATATCTCCACTAATCCATACGCGCAGGGGAATGTGCCAGTTATCATCTAACTCATAACCGTAGCTATTATAAAAGGTCACTAGTTTCTCAGGAACTTTCAAATCTTGGGTAGATGCATTTTTTTGATTAGGCTTATCTGACTCGGCAACTTCAGCACAAAGGTTAAGAATATTAAACACTAATATGAAGGATATAGTTTTGCTAATATTTCTCATTTTTTACATATTCCTAAAAACTAACAATACTTTATAATAACAGTAAAATACGCTAGATGATTAATCTTATCCTTTAGTTCAGAATATATTTAAGAAATAAGATGAATCGAATAAATAATTTAAATGGTATTCAATCAGTTTCTTAATATTAGTAGCTTGAAAGGTTGGCGTGTACTGAGTAGCAGCATTGTTAATTAATATATCGATGGTTTTAAAGTCTTTTTGGATCTTTCTGCATACATTTTCTATATCCATAAGATCTGAAAAGTGATGATTTCGATAAATTTTTGAAGTAATCTTTCAAGTTTTTCTTCGCTACGGGCAATAACAATTACATCATTATGGCTATGGAGCTGTTTAGTCATTTCATAACCTATACCAGATGTCCCACCAGTAATAATTATTCGTTTATTTTTTATCTTCATTAAGCCGACATCACCTGAGATTGCTCTTGTTTAGGAGTGCCATGGTAGTTACAATAAAATAGATGTGCATTAACCGAGGTTAAAATTGATGGATTTCAGTGAGCTATTAAAAACAGAAGGCAAAGTCATTAAAAAGACCAAAAATGAACATATATTTATGCAAGGTGAAGATGACAGATCGCTTTATTTTCTTCAATCTGGTTTATTGAAAGCTTATTATACATCTGATGAGGGGAAGGAATTTGTTAAATCTTTTATTACAACCAAAGAGATTATTTGTAGTTTGGCGTCAGCTTATTCAGAAGAGAAATGTTCATTTAGCCTTATATGCTTAGAAGACTGTGTTTTAACAAAAATCCCCTTTACCAAACTTTATGAGTCTAGTAACAAACATCATGAAGTAGCGAGTAACATGATAGAATTATTGCTCAGTTTTGCGATGAAAAAAGAAAAACGAGAATACGAGTTTTTATGTTTGTCTGCCGAGCAACGTTATCATCTATTGGAAAAGAGCTCACCAGATATTGTCAGGCAAGTCACCCAAAATGATATCGCAAGGTATTTGGGAATTACTCCCGTAGCATTGAGCCGAATTAAGAATCGTTAACATAATCTCAAATAAAGACAGTAATTTCTATTCTGAGAACTAAGGATAAGTACAGTTCCACGATCAGAACCTTCAACCAAACAAAATGAAGACTGACAAAATTCCACAATTTTCACTTGAGAACCTTGTTTAAGCTGTTATCCTTTGCATGTTAATCTAAACTAATATAGGTATAAACATGAAAACCTCTCAAAATGAGCTAAAACTGAGCGAGTTTAAATCAAAAATATTCAAGCTGACAGCCATTATGGCTCTCAGTACTTTGACTCTCGCTTGCCAACCAAATCAAGACAAGCAATCCACAGAACAAAAAACGGCATCTTTGACAGCTAAAGATGCCAGGAAATACGTTGCTGATGCAGAAAAATCATTGGCTGAAGACTATGAAATCACAGGCAAGGCTTTTTGGGTTCAAGCCAACTTTATGACTGATGACACTAACGCTCTTGCGGCAAAAGCTGGTGAAGAATCCACCAAAAAGAGCGTAAAACTCGCTTTAGGCACCAAGCAATTTAAGGACTTAACCTTAGACTATGATACTCAGCGAAAGCTCGATATCTTAAAATCAGGTCTAGTTATTCCTGCACCATCGGATGATGATAAAACTAAAGAACTCTCAAAAATCACGGCCAATCTCGATGCGACTTATGCCAAAGGCTGTACTGAATCTGGCGAATGCTTCACCCTCGGTGAACTAACCAGCACCATGGCGAATTCAGATGACGAAAAAGCGCAATTAGATGCATGGATCAACTGGCGAAAAATTTCACCACAAATGCGTTCAAGTTATCAGCGCATGGTAGAAATAGCTAACGAAGGATCTAAAGAATTAGGTTACGCAGATACTGGCGCATTATGGCGTTCAAAATACGATATGCCTGCAGATGATTTCGCCGCCGATATGGATCGCGTTTGGGGACAAGTAAAACCACTTTATGATTCGCTGCAATGTCATGTTCGAGCAAAGCTGAACGAAAAATATGGCGATGATGTTGTGTCAAAAACTGGAGCAATTCCTGCCCATCTTTTAGGTAATATGTGGGCGCAAAGTTGGGAAAATATTTATGACGACGTTGCTCCTCATAGTGAGACACCAGCTGTTGATGTGACTAAACGATTGCAAGTGAAAGGTTATGATGAAAAGGCGATGGTTCGAACCGCTGAAGGATTTTTTACTTCACTCGGTTTCAAACCTTTACCTGATTCTTTTTGGGAAAAATCATTATTTATCAAACCTAAAGATCGAGACGTACAGTGCCATGCAAGCGCTTGGGATTTAAGCACTACTGACTATCGCATAAAAATGTGTATCCAAAAAACCGGCGAAGATTTTTCCGTTATTCACCACGAACTTGGTCATAATTTTTATCAACGCGCTTACAACTTAAAGCAAGATTTCTTATACAGAAACAGCGCAAACGATGGTTTCCATGAAGCAATTGGCGATACCATTTCTTTGTCGATCACGCCAAAATATTTAAAAGAAATCGGCTTAATCGAAGAAGAGCCAGATGCCGATGGCGATTTGCCTTTCTTAATGAAAAAAGCCTTAGAAGGCGTTTCTTTCTTACCTTTTGGTTTACTAGTCGATAAATGGCGTTGGGGTGTATTTAACGGTGAAATCCCTGCTGATCAATATAACAAAGGTTGGTGGGAGTTAAGAGAAAAATACCAGGGTGTTAAAGCGCCGGTAGAAAGAACTGAAGCTGATTTTGATCCAGGAGCCAAGTACCATGTTCCAGGTAACACGCCCTACTCTCGTTATTTCCTAGCGCGTATTTTACAATTTCAATTCCACCGCGAACTTTGTAAAATTTCTGGCAATGAAGGTCCACTTCATCGTTGCTCTATTTACGGTAACAAAGAAGCAGGCGCAAAATTAAACGCCATGCTAGAAATGGGTGCAAGCAAGCCTTGGCAAGATGCCCTTGAAACCATGACAGGTCAAAGAGAAATGGATGCCACAGCGATCATCGATTATTTTGCACCACTAAAAAATTGGTTGGATGAGCAAAATAAAGAAAGACAGTGTGGGTGGTAGAAAATGGAGCGGGGAGTCAGGAGCTAGGTAGAAAATAAAACCTCAAATCGCTAACGCTCTTTACAATAAATAAAAAAGGGTTCACCTAATTAATTGGGTTGAACCCTTTTTTATGAATACGTGTTTCTTAACTTATCGGTAACAGCTCAAACTCCGCTCCTCGTATCTCGCTCCCCGTGCCTATCTTCCCGCTCCCGCTTTCCCATCAATACCCATCAGAAAACAAAACAAGCTGCACACCTTGCATAGACCAAGGCGCTCTTCCGCCTGTGGGAATAGGCATTTGCGCATACTTTAAACTGCCATCATCATTAGTTTCATGATTCAAGCAATGCACCATCATATTAACAAATTCGCTGACGGCAATTTCGGTTTCCCAGCTTCGATATCCGCTTGGCCAAGTTAAGCTCATCTCTCTTGGGCGAGTTCCACCCCAGCCGGGAATCGTTCCTAAATTGGGGAAGCGATCTTCAAGCGATTCATATCCTGCTTCAACCATTAAGAAATCTAATCGAGATAAAATGGAAGTTGACACTCTGCTGTTCCAGCAGATCATCGGTGTGCGATCTTCATGTTTACTCAACCAATGAGTCGCAAACGAAGCCAGTAAAGACCAACCACTGTTCATTTTCGCATTTGAGTTAACATCTTTAGACAAAGCCGTTTTCATTACCGCGTAAATATTTTCCCAAGTGACTTCTTTTTGCGGAGTTCCAGCTTGAAGAAAGATCTCTTCGGTAGTTTTGACCGCCAGTTCTTTATCTTCTTCATCCCATTCAATCCCATCTTCAATTCCTTTCGCTAACAATTCAGCGCGATACATCAGCGCATCCGCTGAATGAGAAACTTGCATTAGTCCATTACGTGGTTTGGGCCAAAAAAACGATTCCAATCGATCGTGCCAGCTACTAACAGAATCTGCCACTGGGGCTCGCTGATACATAGGGGTGAAGGGATCTTCATCTATCCACGCAACGATGGCTTTGGCAAAAGCTTCATCTGAGGCATTCTTATCAGGCACGACTGGTGGGTAGATATCTTCACCGATCAATTCCAAACCGGCATCATCAATAATGACCGGTTCCGGACTGGGGGTTTCAATATCGGCTTGAATTCTGGCTTCAGCATAAGCAGTGAACATATCTTGCTCTAAAAAAGTCAATGAATCCCAATAATCGAGCGCTTGATCGGTCAAACGCACGCCTTCAGCAATATCTTCATCATCCAGTTTGGTATGACGGATCACATCGGGATTCATCAAGAAAAACGCCTTGTCGACTTGTGATGTATCTCTGAAAGACCATGGCACCATCAACCTTGCCGCGACTTCTACACAAAATCTTTCACCACTTTCAATAATTTCAAATAATTTGGCATCGCTCCGCCCTACCGGCATTTTACCCTTGCGCCAAGCTTCATGATTGCTAAAACGTTTAAACCATACTTTCCACGCACCAATAAACAATGCTTTGGGAACTTGAAAGTGATCGGCTTGTGGAAAAATCATTTTTTTCATAAGACTATCCTGATCCAGAAATATACAAATTTTATGTGCTTAATATTAAAGACTTTTTCTTAAAATTCAATGGTTTTCAGTATTTGAGTCAATACAGGTTAAATATAGTACATGCACAAACAAAATATAAGCAAATAAAAACATCCTGGAACAATGACTCCTATATGCCAATTGGCAGATAGATAGGGTAAAATGCAGTTTTGTTAATACCAGTCAATTTCTAATACTCGATCATCTTTTAAAAAGGGCGCTCCATGGAACTTTCCGCATTAACAGCTATTTCATCTGCCGACGGACGTTACGGAAGCAAAACCAAAGAACTTCGAGCCATTTTTAGTGAATTTGGCTTAATCAAATATCGTGTAACGGTGGAAGTTCGCTGGTTACAAGCACTGGCAAATTGCGAAAAAATAGCTCAAGTTCCGGTGTTTAGTGAATCAGCAAGCCAATTACTTGACGGGATAGTGATGAATTTTTCACTTGAAGACGCCCAAAAAGTAAAAGATATCGAAAGTACCACGAATCATGATGTTAAAGCGGTCGAGTATTTCTTAAAAGAAAAAACCTCCTCAAATTCCGAAATTAGCAAGGTTAGCGAATTTATCCATTTTGCCTGTACCTCAGAAGACATTAATAATTTATCTTATTCATTAATGCTCAAAGAAGCTGCAATCATCATTAGCAATCAACAAGACGAAGTCGTTAATTCGATAACCAATCTTGCCCATTTGTATGCCAAAATCCCGATGATGTCTCGTACTCATGGTCAACCTGCTTCGCCGACAACACTCGGTAAAGAAATGGCGAATGTGGTTGCTCGTCTTCAACGCCAGCAAGCACAATTTGCTAATGTTCAACTGATGGGCAAAATTAACGGTGCGGTGGGCAATTACAATGCGCATATCTCCGCTTATCCTGAAGTTGACTGGTCGGCATTTGCTCAGTCATTTATTGAAGAACTTGGGCTGACATGGAATCCATACACGACTCAAATCGAGCCTCACGATTATATCGCCGAATACTTTGACGTGATCAGTCGTTTTAATGTCATTTTAATCGACTTTGACCGAGATTTATGGGGTTATATTGCACTCGGTCATTTCAAACAAAAAACAGTTGCCGGAGAAATTGGCTCATCTACCATGCCACACAAAGTCAATCCAATCGATTTCGAAAACTCTGAAGGTAATCTGGGAATTGCGAATGCATTATTTACTCACTTAGGTCAAAAACTCCCGATTTCCAGATGGCAAAGAGATTTAAGCGATTCAACCGCTCTCAGAACACTCGGACTAGGTGTAGCACACTCATTAATTGCCTATAAATCAACTCTAAAAGGGATCTCTAAATTACAAGTCAATGAACAATCGCTTACTGATGAATTAGATTCCAATTGGGAAGTGCTTGCCGAACCGATCCAAACCGTAATGCGCCGTTATGGGATCGAAAAACCGTATGAAAAGTTAAAAGATCTTACTCGCGGAAAACGAGTGGATCAGGCAGGTATACAAGCTTTTGTTGACCAACTCGATCTGCCCGATGCTGCTAAAAAATCGTTAAAAGCCTTAACGCCCGCCAATTATATTGGCAATGCGATTGAGCAAGCGAACAAGATCTAACTGCATCAACATAAATGTATAACCAACCGTTTAATGAGATAGACAAAAACGAATTTCTAATTAAATATTGGCAAAAAGCGCCCTGCTTGTTTAAAAATGCCTTTGAAAAACCGCCAGAGTTTTTATCGGCTAACGAACTTGCGGGATTATCTTTGCAAGAAGAAATTGAATCTCGCCTAATCATTCAATCTAACGACAAACCAACTGACCGTCAGAATTCAGCTTGTTGGTCTATAGAACACGGACCTTTTGAAGAGTCACGTTTTTCAAATTTATCCGAATCCCATTGGACATTATTAGTTCAAAGCATTGACACTTGGGCTCCTATCACTCGGGAATTGTTAGCCGATTTTAATTTCATTCCCCGCTGGCGGTTTGATGACATTATGGTGAGTTTTGCCACTGATCAAGGTGGAGTTGGTCCACATGCGGATAATTATGATGTCTTTTTAGTTCAGGGAACTGGCGAAAGACATTGGCGAGTTGGCGCAAAAGACGATACTTCTGAACCCCAAACAATCATTCAGGGGATGTGTCACTTAAATCGATTTGATCCAGTCATAGATGTTGTAATGCAACCCGGTGATATGCTTTATATTCCGCCAGATACCGCCCATTGGGGAATTTCGATCGGCGAGTCGATGGGTTATTCGGTTGGTTATCGCAGCATTCAAACCAGTCAATTATTAGCACTAGTCGCCGAGAAATTGGCGGAAAAAACTGATCATCACCAGTTCTTCCCCGATCCCTATCGAAACAAAGCCAATCACTGCAATTTTTTTGAAGATGAATTGGTTAATTGGGCACAGAACGAATTAATAGAACTAGCTAATCAGCCTGAACTACTCGCCGACTTATTAGCTAAGCAATTAAGTTTGTCCAAGTTAGGTGTCTATCAAAACGATAATGATTTCAATATTGATGAATTGACCGAGGATTCTACAGTTCAGTTAAATGAAGAGATCGGCGTCAATTGGTTATATTTTGAAGACAAAATCAGACTCAATATTGAAGGAGAAAGCTTCGAATTTGACCTCAAGTATGAAAAAGCAGTAAAAGAACTGGCTAGTTTTTCACCAATTTCGTTAACACTGTTCAATTTTTCACCAAAACAGGTTGATTTTCCACCAGTTTTGGCTAATCTAATTAATAGAGGGTATCTAAAACAGGTTGATTAGCTGTATCACAAAAAATGATTCATGAATTCTAAAAGGATAAAGTCATTTAAGTTTAAACAAACGAACTGGCAAGAAGATCGAGATGAGATCTTAACCATTCGTCACCGGGTTTTTATGATTGAACAACACTTTAGTGAAAATATCCTCAGTGATGTCCTCGACCCGGATTGTTTTCACATTATCGTACGCAATTCCGAAGGCACCGTGGTTGGATCTGGCAGGCTTACCCAGCAAGGTCGGCTCGGTAGAATAGCCGTTTTGTTGCCTTATAGAGGCGTAGGGATCGGCAGCAAAATATTGTCGGAGTTGGTTCAAATCGGCAAATCAAACAAATTACAAAATATCTCTCTCAGCGCAGAGCTTGATAACCAGCATTTTTACGATTCCCAAAAATTTGCCGCCAACGGACCTGTTTACATGAAACAAGGCGTGCCACATCAAATATTAACCAAAAAATTAGCTTAGCCTGTAATTTTTGAGATTATGATATCTAATATCCTTGTTTCCAATGGCTTAGTTTCTGATATCATAACAACATTCTCAACACCCGTTGCCATAGCAAACTTTAAATGATTCAAAATGTCCGACTCAAATATCAAAACACCTGAACAAACAAAAGATGCTCGCCACATCATTGATTCATTAGCACAATTAAAACAAGAAACTAATGATCTTTTTGGCTACGCAAAACAGAGAATTCAAATATATTCTCACGATCTGGATCCCAGAATTTTAAATAACCGTGAAACAGAACAGCAACTCATTCGTTTCATCAAAAAAAGTCGCTCATGTAAAGTGCAAATATTGATCTACGATGAACAATTTTTGCGCGGAATTGATCATCGATTAGTGGCACTTGCGCAGCGATTCACCAGTTATATCGAAATTAAAATCGTCGCTAAAGATTATCACGAAAACCCTTTTGGTTTTTACTTGGTCGATGGGCGGACGATGATCTATCGTAACAATGTTGAAAAATATGAAGCAGAAATATTTCATATGCCACACTTTGCGATTAAAGACAAAAGTAAGCTGTTCGAGTCTATTTGGCAGTCAAGTTCTCCTGCAAGTTTTTTACGGGCTTTGCATTTATGAAACGTTTATTTGTAAACATTGAAAGTTTTTTTTCTCCACAGAGGCACAGAGTTAACAGAGAAAATCACTCTAGATGCAAAATACTCTCTTTCTGTTTTATTTTATTGATATCTTCCGGACTTGTTCGTGCTGAGCTCTTCGTTCATCAACTTAAACACCAATCTGCAATCAATACGATTCCTTTGATTCAACCACATTTGTCTAAACAAAGCAGCTTGACCGCGAAAGATTTTCAACTGTTTTTGAGCGGAACCAAAGAAGATAATCAAAAGGTCATTGATATTCTGCAAGCAATTGATATCAAGCCAAGTGAATATTTTGTTGAAGTAAAAATATTAAAGCATAAAATGGATGACCATCAATTTAATTTAGTCAAAAACGAATTAAATAACCTGAACCGTAAAACAAAAATCAATAAAATCCAACTAGACAATCATCAAAATGCTAGCAACCATTTTAATTTACGCATGACTGAAAACTATCAAGCATTTATTGCTACCGGCGAATCATTTCCAGATCATAAAATCATTAGCCAATACGGACACTTATTACCTTCATCGGGTAGAACAAAAACCAGCAGCGGTTTTTATATGCTTATACAACCAAGTTCAGCCCCTAAAGATGAACGGATCACCGTTAGAGTTTCGGCACAACAGCAACAGAAGATTAACAGCGCTCAACAGCTAGAATCGTCTTATGCGTCTACCAAATTTTCTGAAGTAAAAGGAAAGTGGATATTAATCGCATCGAATGCCGAAGGAAAAACATCACTTTCTGACAAGCGCTACTCGACTAACGACCAATCGAGCAAAGAGCGTTGGTACTACGTTCGCGTAACAGATGTGGCTGCTCCTCTTAATACTCAGCAATCAACCGATAAAATGTAAACTTCTTAAAGTTATTGTCTTATTGCTCCTTTTCGGAGATATAATCCATTCCATCAAATAAACCTAAAACTCAATCGGTTGCTCGATGTTTTTAAAACTAAAGAAAGAATTGAAAGAACTAGCACCGATTGGTATTCCGGCGGTTTTATCTCAGCTCGCACAAATGGCTATGGGATTTATCGATACCGTAATGGCGGGTCACTATAGCACTGAGGCACTCGCTGCTATCGCGATAGGAGTCAGTTTATTACAACCAATTATAGTCTTTTTCTTAGGATTATTTCTCGCTTTCAATCCGATTGTTGCTCATTTTAAGGGGGCAGAAAAATTAAACGAAATAAAAACTCATTTCCATGCGGGTGTCGTTCTAGCCATCTTATTTTCGCCTGTTGTCATCATTTTACTTTTGAACTCTGGCATCGTGTTATCGCTTCTCGACATCGAACCAGTAGTATCTCAGTTGGCAGTCGGTTACCTAGAAGCAACTTTATGGGGTATACCGGCGTTACTACTCTTTTTCGCACTAAGATTTTGTAACGAAGGTCTATTTTCAACTATGGCGGTAATGACGATAACAGTGATCTCCATTCCCTTTAACGTGTTGTTTAATTATTGGTTTATCTACGGTGGTTACGGTATCGAAGAAATGGGGGCGGTTGGTGTTGGTTATGCCACCGCATTAATTTGGGTACTGATGTTCGCCGGCATGTTGCTATATACATTATTTACCAAAAAATATTCAGGCTTGGGGATCTTTAAAGATATTGCTCTACCACGATGGATTGAGATCAAAGAGATCCTTGCACTGGGTTTTCCAGTCGCTATCACTTTAGGATTTGAGGTGACAATGTTTGCAGCGGTATCTTTAATGATTGCTCGCTTTCCTACAGAAATAATGGGAGCACATCAAATCGCGCTCAATATAGCATCTTTAACCTTTATGATCCCTCTTGGGTTAGCTCAAGCGATCACCGCAAGAGTGAGCTTTTTTAATGGTAGAAATGATCGAGATGCGATGCGAATTGCTGGTTACACCGGAATTGGTACGTGTGTGATGATTATGACTTTATCTGCTGCGATGATGATATCGATCCCGACACTGCTAGTTTCGATCTATACATCAGATCCTAAACTTTCAGAAATTGCCATTTCCCTGTTATTTTTTGCCGCACTTTTTCAGTTTTCTGATGGTTTACAGGTTTCTAGCGCCGGCGCGTTAAGAGGATTAAAAGATACCAAAATACCGATGATCGTTACCGCCATTTCCTATTGGTTAGTTGGTTTTCCTATTGGTTTTTATCTAGCGGAATATCAAGGATTAGGCGTGAATGGTTATTGGATCGGTATGATTTTTGGTCTATCAACCGCTGCCATCTTGCTATTAAGACGATGGATTGTATTTTCTAAACAAAGTCACCCATCAATTTAATAATCACGAGGAATTTACGCTTAATTACATCCAATTGCTGGCTTTGTGTCTATGTTTAGGTAGCACTCTTTCCACGAATCCAGCTGCTTATTTTAGATTAAAATAAATCGATAAATCATACAGTTTAAATACACTGATCGAAAAAGTAAGAGAAACACTTGATGAAAAAACTAACCTATCCGATTAACCACTGATCGATAATTTTTTAGTAGGTCTTCATCAAGTAAATGCTGACCAGAACTTATCACTTGTTTACCTGCCACGAATACATCTTTAACCGGCAACTGGCTACAGGCGAAGATAGCGGAATCCAAAACAAAACTACCCGACTTATTAAATAATGACGGATGCTCACTATTCAAAACCACTAAATCTGCTCTTTTACCAATATCAATACTGCCGGTATTTTGATTAATTGCTTTTGCTCCATCTCTAGCCGCCTTAGAATATAAATATTGACCAACCGAAAAGCCATTTTGATTGGTTAATATCGCCCGCTGATGCTGAGTTAATCTCTGCCCGTATTCTAATGTTCTTAATTCATCAGCGATATTAATCGCGATATGAGAATCTGATCCAATTGCAAAATTTCCACCTACTTTTAAAAATTCACTAGTCGGAAAAATACCATCTCCAAGATTTGCTTCAGTTGTCGGACAAATGCCAACCACTGCATCACTTTTTGCCAGATTTTTAATTTCCTCATCTACTAAATGGGTCGCATGGATCAAGCACCAATTTTCATCTATCTGATAATTATCCAGCAACCACTCAACTGGACGTTTTCTATAATGAGCCAGACAATCTTCGACTTCTTGTAGTTGCTCGGAGATATGAATATGGATTGGGGATTTCTCGTCCAAACTCCTAACAAAAGGAATAATTTCATCTAGTTGAGAATGGCTTACCGCTCGTAAAGAATGAGGTGCGATACCCAAACTGAAGTTTTCCTGACATGTATATTGACCACTTAAAGATCTAACGAGTTCTACATAATCTTCGGTTGAGTGAAGAAATCGAGCCTGAGCCTTAGAAGCTGGTTTTTCTCCAAATCCTGCATAAGAGTATAGAACCGGCAAATGAGTTAAAGCTATTCCACTAGAAGTTGCGGCATCAATAATTTGATGAGACATTTCTGCCGGGTCGTCATAATGAGCTCCTCCAAATTGACGATGCAAATAATGAAATTCGGCAACACTCGTATATCCTGCTTTTAACATTTCAGTGTAAACAAAGCTCGCAATATGATGAGCATCTTCTGGAGAAATTTTAGCCACAAAGCGATACATAATATCTCGCCAACTCCAAAAACTGTCTGACGAATTCCCTCTGTATTCACTATAGCCCGCGAAAGCTCTCTGAAAAGCATGGGAGTGGCAATTCACCATCCCAGGGATAACTGATCCAACTAAAATCTCAGCCTGCGGATCTTTTCCATCAGCAACAGCTTCAATAATACCTTCCGCAGAGATCGAAAGTGTTTTATCTTTTTGCCACTGACTGCCAATCAGAATATTTTCAGCGTATAATTTGCTCATTCCACAATCTATTGTTAATCATCACTTCGTAAAGGAAGATTATGCCAGAAATCTACGATCTCATCATACATAATATTAAAGTCGCCAGTATGGTAGATGAAAACGATTTTGGTGTCATCGAAAATTCTGTCGTTTGTATAAAAGGCGATACGATTTCGGCAATATACAAAACAGATGATCGAAACATTCATCAATTGGAAACTGAACAGTCGCTCGATGGTCAAGGTTATTGGATGACTCCGGGCTTGATCGATTGCCACACCCACTTAATTTACGGTGGCAATCGTGCCAATGAATTCGAAATGCGATTAAATGGTGCAAGTTATGAAGAAATCGCCAAAGCCGGTGGTGGGATCGTGTCGACCGTAAAAGCCACTCGAGAAACTAGCCAGGACGAGCTATTTAAACTTGCTGCGAAAAGGCTCAGTTACTTAATCAACGAAGGTGTAACCAGTATTGAAATAAAATCCGGTTATGGTCTGGATTTAAAAACCGAACAGAAAATGCTCGAAGTAGCGAAGCAACTCGATCAGTTCTCAGACGTGGAAGTCAGCAAAACCTTTCTCGGCGCTCACGCGATACCGCCAGAATATAAAAATCGAGCAGACGAATATATCGAACTTGTTTGTGAACAAATGATGCCTCGATTACAACAGCTCAACTTAATTGATTGTGTTGATGCATTTTGTGAAGGAATTGGATTTAGCATCGAACAAACTAAGCAGGTATTCAAAAAAGCTAAAACACTAGGTTTACCAGTTAAATTACACGCTGAACAATTATCTGATTTAGGTGGTTCAAAGCTGGCTTGTGATTTTGATGCTTGGTCAGTGGATCATTTAGAATATTTAGATCCGAATAATATACCATTTTTAAAAAAATCGGGCACGGTGGCTACTTTACTACCTGGCGCGTACTATTTCTTATCAGAAACAAAATTGCCCCCCATTAACTCGCTCAGAAAAAATAGTATTCCTATAGCGATTGCCACAGATTCTAATCCTGGCAGTTCGCCTTGTTTGTCTATTTTATTGATCATGAATATGGCTTGTACTTTATTTAAAATGACTCCCGTTGAAGCCTTGCGTGGTGTTACTATTAACGCTGCTAAGGCTTTGAAAATTGATCATAAAGTTGGTTCGATTGAAGTCGGTAAACAAGCTGATTTTGTTTTATGGGATATTGAAGAGGTTGCTGAATTAAGTTATCGAATAGGAGGAAATCCTTGTCGTAAGGTGATTAAAAAAGGGAAAGTTATTCTTGATAAAGATGGTTGATTAGAGTCTATTGATCCTAAAATCAAAGGCGTTTCGCAGCGCTACGCTCTGACTGCGAGTTACTTTTTTCAAGAGCTAAAAAAGTAACCAAAAAAGCCCTTGACGTTGCACTGGGCACCGCGATTAGGCTTCCAGTTTATTTGAGACTTGGTCTTTTGCGCCTACATTCCTCGTATTGTTTTAGAGCGTAAGTGATTTGTTTTTGTTTTCACTATCCTATTTCATATAAGAATTTAGTTACTACTTTTAAACACATTCCCGCCCGAGTGGCTTCTAGCGGAAGGATAAAATCATGATTCATCGGATTAAGCGAAAAACATGTCTGAGCGTAGCGAGTTTTTTTCGCCCGATGAAGCACTATCAAAAGAATAAGGAGTGCTGTTATAGAGACATTTTAACAAGATAATCTAAACTAGCTAGATTCAACGGAAAAGACCTTTTGGTTACTTTTGGGGCTTTAGCCAAAAGTAACTCGCAGTCAGAGCGTAGCGCTGCGAAACCGCTTTTGATCTTAAAAACTATCAATAAAAAAATCCCTCACTCAACGATATCATTACACCGCTCAAGAATCCTCCTAAAAACCTCCCCTCCATTCTCTTTAGCAACCTCAATATTCCGCAAAGGAATCCCCCCAGGATCAGGATAATGAGCCAACACCCTTTCTAGACTCGATTCTCTCAAAATATGAACAATCGGAAAAGGAGAACGATTAGTATAATTTGAAGGATCATTTTGTTGCACATTCTCAAAACAATAATCTGGATGAAAACTAGCCAGTTGATATTGACCTTCATACCCTAGATCAACAACTAACTCATTTGCGATTTCTAAAAAATCTAAATAATCAAAAAAACTCTCAAGCCCGATTGGTAAAACAAAAAGTGTCGTCTTAACATCTAAGTTTTTATCAAGCCTTTCAAACTCATGCGTCAAAGCCATCAATTGCTCTTCAGTATCACGTTCATCGACAACTTCATAATGGATGGTTTTATTCAGTAATTCTTTTTTAGCGAATGGGCAAAAGTTAAAGCCGATGATTGTCTGTTCTAACCAATATTTGACCGCGTTAATGACTGTTTCATTATTCATATTCAATTTAATTCTTTGTCATATTAACGTCGTCATTATACTCTATAGTAAATTGCAATAGATATGATCAGTTTGCCGGATTAATGGAACTATCAACGTTTACGATGCCAAAGTCGTAAACTTGCTTTAGATTAGCAAGCTTGTTATAAAACTATCTGAGTATTTCAGTTGTGGTAGAAATTCAGCCGCCTGCCTGCGTAATTGAGAACCTTGCATAACAATTCTTCCTTTAATTTCGATATAGACAGTTCAATTGAAAAAGTCCATCCCGCAAAGCGTTCCATGTATAACGACGTTATCCGTCATTTACATTTTCTCCGAGGTTGAAAAAAAACAGTTGTGAGAGTCTCGCTGCTTTCGTAGAATGACTTAACTTTAGTACAATCGAAAATTCCTGTTATGAGTCTTAGAGTCGAAGTCGTTCAAGTCACACCTTTTCAACAAAATTGCTCCGTTATTTGGTGCAGTGAAACTCTTGAAGGCGCGGTAATAGATCCGGGAGGCGATACTGAAAAAATCATTGCTATAATTGAAAAACATCAAATCAATGTTACTCAAATCTTGCTCACCCACGGACATTTAGATCACGCTGGTGGAGCAACCGATTTAAGACGACAATTATCTATTCCTGTTATAGGTCCGCAAAAAGCCGATGATTTTTGGTTACAAGGGATCGAAAAACAATCACAAAGTTATGGTTTTTCCGGTGGAGAAAATTGCACACCAGATAAGTGGTTAGAAGGCGGTGAATCGATTTCCGTCGGTAATGAAGTGCTGAATGTTTATCATTGTCCTGGGCACACACCCGGTCACGTTATTTTTCACCATAAAGATTCGGGGCTTGCTTTTGTTGGCGATGTCCTTTTTAAAGGAAGCATTGGTAGAACTGACTTTCCTCAAGGTAATCATGCAGATTTAATTCATTCGATCACCACCAAACTATGGCCTCTTGGCGATCATACTCGGTTTGTTTCAGGACATGGTGACATCTCAAGTTTTGCTGATGAAAGAGCAAGCAATCCATTTGTAGCTGACTCCGTACTCGCGAACTAAAAAAGAGGATCCCAGGTGTTAGAAATTAACTGTCTATTGAATCCAAATTTTGACACTCTCGATAAGACCTCATCCCATCTTGTTTCGCCAGAAATAATTGAACAAGTCACAAGGTTTCATCAAAGCATTCCAAACTATAAAAAAGCACCTTTAATTGATTTACGATCGTTAAGTCAATCACTGGAAGTAAGTCATTTATTTGTCAAAGATGAAAGTCATCGATTTGAATTAAATGCCTTTAAAAGGAATTGCCATTTCGACCACATGACCATTGTCAGTTACCTACCCAAAACTATCCCAAGCGGTATCCCAAGATGAGTCTTCATTATTGCGACTGTCATCTCTAGTTAAATCGCCTTGTGCGCCGAGTGCATTAACAAAGAATTCAAACCCTCGTCTTTCGTCATTAAATGTATCGATAATTACGCCGACAAAGTCGTCCTGAAAAATGCCATCTCTATCACGTAAGTAATAACATCCTGACATATCATCCCATGCGGTGATAAATTCTATAAACGGTAAAAATCAGTTTTGGGGTTAACTGGTACATAGAAGAAGATGAAAATAATAAATAGATTTTATAACTCTGAAATTTTTTATTTTTTAAGTCATTGAAGTTTAGTTTTAGAGTTGTCACTGTAGATCCATTTACGATAATTTATTTTGAATGAGTAAACCTTTGAATCTTAGGATAAATCAATTTATACTGCTGTATTGGGAATTTGATATGCGCCAAATTTATAACAAGCTGCATCTCAATACTTAACTGTTAGGACAATAAATATGAGGGCTCTCATTGCAATAATATTATTGAGCTTAAGCACAGTGAGCCTCGCTATAGACAATGTTGTTCCAAACAAATTGCTACAGTTAATTATCGACTCTGATGAATTAGACTTATATTTGCACCCTGAAGCTAAAGACCGTGTACCGTTAATAATTCTACATAAACATATCGGCACATCTGAAGGCGTTAAAAAGCATGGGAAAAATGTAATTCTTGTAAAAGAACCTGGCAATTTCCCATATTTAGAAATTACTAACTTTTTTATAAAAGATGGTATGTGGCATATATTAATTGCATACCCAATCGAGGGCGTGTCAGGTGAATTTAAGGCACAAATACTGCCAAATAAACAGTGGGAATTGCTTTCGGCTAGTGTAGTTGAACATTAGTCCTAACTCGTAAGTTGGGGTGAGTTTACGAACCCCAACATCGTCATTTTGAATTGAGTCTAAGCATTGTTGTTGGAATTAATCACTGCCAACCTACTTTTAACCTTACCACATCAACATAAAAACAGGAGCAAGAAATGAGCACCAAAGAAGACAGAGACATCGAAAAAACCTATTCAACTTCAGAATTCGTATCCAAACTAAGACGCTTAGCTGACTCTCTAGAAAGCGGCGAAAAGTTTGAAATTCAAATAGCTGGTGAAAGAGTTTATGTTCCAGTTCGCGCAACTTATAACATTGAACACGAGCGTGGAGATTCAGAGGAAGAAATTGAATTTCAAATCAAGTGGGTACATGAATAGCTACATTTGGATAAATCCAATCCGATATTTCACTTTTTATTTGTCTATGTTGTTGGGGTTAACCACCCCAACTTACAGCCTTTTATCAAAAAACTAATACAAAAGCTTAAAACTCAAAGATCATCCATCACCGCAGCAATCGCATCCAAACAAGAAGCCCCCAAATTCTGACATCGCTCTGGCGACCAGCCTTGCTCGGCGTGAGGCGTTTTGACCGTATCTTTAAATGGCATTTCGAGCGTCATCGATAAACAACCAAATTCTTCCGTCATAAAGTTGGTGCAGATCCGCATATCAGCAGAATTTGGCTCATCGATTGGATAACCAACCTCTGTTTGAAAATCGGGATTAACCAATTTTAATCGCTCACAAAAGATTGATTGTTGATTGGCTAATTTTTCATTCCAACTTTTCACACCTTCGGCTCCAGCAATAAAATTATAAGGGAGCCCTTCATCACCGTGTACATCTAAACTAAAATCAACGCCGATCTTTTTCATTTCCTGCAAAATCAAATAGACTTCGGGGCTTCGTTCCATGCTCGGCTCTAACCATTCACGATTAAGGTTCGCGCCAACGGCATTGGTTCTTAAATGTCCTCTTTTGCTACCATCGGGATTCAAATTAGGCGTAACATAAAACACCGCTTTTTGTAGCATTGCATTGGCAATCGCATCACTGTCGTCAAGCAGTCGATACAAAAAACCTTCAGCCCACCAAGAGGCTTGCGTTTCTCCTGGGTGTTGCCGCCCATGTATCCAGATTTTTTTCTTTTCAGGCGATGGCTCCCCAATGACCAATTGATCAAGATCTTGCCCGTCTAGAGTTTGTCCCAGAATATTCAAATTAACTAACGGATGATAGAGTAAACTGGCAATAAAATCAGCGTGTCTTTCCATAGTGTAAGGCGCAAAATAGGAATAATAAACCGAGTGACGTTGCGGTTGATGCTTGATAGTTAAAATACCATCAACATATTCAGTCGGTACTCTAAACCAATAATTGCGATCGTAAGAAGCGACTGCTTGATAACCCGCCCAACCGTCGGTATAAGCAGACTTACTCGCATTGACGATTTTAAACTGACATTCTTGCCCCAGTACGCCGCTCGCCCTAAAATAAAACCACTGATAAAAATCGCTTTGATGATCTTTATTGATCTCTAGTTGAATATCGTCAAACGTTTGCGCTTCTATGCAGTGAATGTTTCCGCCATCGAATTGACTATTAATGCTGATTGAACTGCTCATCTATTCTTCTCCTAATAACCGATAAACGATCCCGTTATCGGTTTGCTCATGTTCAAAACTATAAATATTTAAAACGATATCTGCGTGCAAGAAGTCGACTTTTATTCGTCCTTCTCGCCATGGTTTGTCTTTTGTCGGATCACTCCACTCAATTTCTTGATCTAGAGAATCAGGTGCAAATTCTAATGCAATTGGCACTTCAGCCGGTTCAAAAAACCGTGCACAAACTGTGGTTAAGTCCTTAAACTCATTAACATGTACGCAGTCGTGCTTAATGTCTGCACTGCATCTTGGGATCAATCCTGAGATTTTAGCTGCTTCCCACTGTTCGCTGGATAGTAATTTAAAAATTGATTTCATTGACTGATAAAATATTGATTCTAAAAAAGACTATGCTATCAACTTATCGATTAGCTAACAAATACAATCTACTTTATAATTCCAGCTCAAACGAAATAAAAGCGCTCAGCCACTCAATGAACAAATTCAAACGACAGAAAATATTTGAAAAACTTCGTCAAGAAAACCCCAACCCAACGACAGAACTGGAATATTCATCGCCGTTTGAGTTATTAATTGCGGTAATTTTATCCGCACAGGCAACCGATGTCGGAGTGAATAAAGCCACCCGAAAACTATATCCTATAGCCAATACACCGGAGAAAATTTATGCCTTAGGCGTAGATGGGTTAAAAGAGTACATCAAAACCATTGGACTTTTTAATTCCAAAGCAAACAACGTCATTAAAACCTGTAAAATATTAGTTGAAGAGCATAATTCCATCGTTCCGGAAAATCGACAAGCGCTAGAGGCTTTGCCCGGTGTAGGTCGAAAAACCGCCAATGTGGTTCTAAACACAGCGTTTGGACAACCGACTATGGCAGTCGATACTCACATTTTTCGTGTATCCAATAGAACAGGGATCGCCAAAGGAAAAGATGTGGTGGAAGTGGAAAAACGTTTAGTTAAATTTATTCCTGACGAATTTATGATGGACGCGCATCATTGGCTGATCTTACATGGGCGATATACCTGTGTCGCGCGAAAACCTCGGTGTGGTTCATGTCTTATTGAAGATCTGTGTGAATTCAAACAAAAACTAACGGACTAGCTCACTTTATATCACCTTATTTGAACGGGAGTTTTTTCTTTAACTGATTGATCCCTTGTTTGACATATTCAGCTTCTTCAACAACAAAGTTGCGGATCGCTTCGCCAAATCGTTGGTCATTAATCCAATGATAGGAGTAGGTTTCAATCGGTTCAAAACCTCTTTGAATTTTATGTTCGCCTTGCGCGCCAGCGTCGAAATGCTGCAACTTCTTTTCAATACAATATTCAATCCCTTGGTAGTAACATGTTTCAAAATGGAGAAAATCATATTCGGAATCAGCTCCCCAATATCTTCCATACAAATTATTGTCATCTTTAAAAAACAGAGCAATGGCTATGATTTCTTCACTGGACGCTTCGTCACTTTCTGGTGTTAGACTCTCTGGTATTAAACTCTTTGCGACGACCATCATGATATTTGAAGCCATCGTTTCACCTGCTTTTTCGAAAAATTCTTGATTAAGATAACCGGCATTCCCACTTCGTTTGACGTATGTTCTTTGATAAAAATAAAAGAATCGCTGCCAAAGGTTTTTATCGATATCCACACCTTCGACGATTTGCAGTTTAACGCCTGAGTCCTTAACAAGTTTTCTCTCTCTTTTGATATTCTTTCGCCTTTTCATTTTGCAACACTCAAGAAAATCATCAAAAGAATGATAGTTTTTATTGAACCAGTGATATTGCATACCCAATCGTTGAATAAAACCTAAAGCATTTTTTTGCAAAGATATTTTATTTTTTGGGAACAATAAATGCCAAGACGAAAGCCCAAGCCCCTGAGCATAATCTATGATTTTTTCAATTATGATCGACTGAATATTCGAAGGACAACTTGACTTAATGGCTAAACGAACGCCGCTGCAAGGGGTAAATGGGATCGCACTCAGTAGCTTTGGATAGTACTCAAAACCCGATTGATGATAGGCATTAGCCCATTGAAAATCGAAAACGTACTCGCCATAACTGTGGCTTTTAATGTAGAGAGGCATCACCGCAATGAGTAAATCGTCCTGATAGACCAGCAAGTGATTGGGCTGCCATCCAGTAACCTGACATACACTGCCTGAAGACTCCAATGCGTATAAAAACTGGTGTTGTACAAAGGGATAACTAGTATCAACAATCGAATTCCAATCATCGCAGCAAACTTGATCAATTGATGTTATGAATTTGACCTCAATATTGGTAATATCCATGCTACGCTCAACATTAACTATCAAAATTATGTTCTTATGAATAAAAGTGTTATTACAAATTCACTCGCCATCGTGCTGATCATTGTAGGTCATTTGATGGCGAGTAATCTAGTCTTTACTGTCGGACTTTTTGCTTTTTCTGGCGCGATTACCAACTGGCTTGCTGTTCATATGCTATTTGAAAAAGTTCCTGGATTATATGGCTCAGGAGTGATCCCGGCACGATTCGAAGATTTTAAAGCCGCTATTCGAGTGATGATGATGGAGCAGTTCTTTAGTCAAGAAAATCTCGACCGTTTTATGGAGGATTCTGGTAGCCGCGAGGTCGAACTAGTATTATCGCCAGTCATTGAGAAAGTCGATTTAGCGCCTGCATTCGACAAACTCAAAGAGGTGATTATGCAATCATCTTTTGGCGGCATGTTGGGTATGTTCGGTGGCGAGGAAGCGCTCGACCCGCTTAAAGAACCGTTTATTACTAATATGAAAGACTACCTCATCGAAATGACCACCTCTCCAGATTTTCACCAGATACTGCAACAAGAGATGAAACAACCCAATATCACCGATGATATTCGTGAAAAAGTATCAGCCATTATTGAAAAACGCTTAGACGAGTTGACACCTAAAATGGTGAAAACCATCGTTCAAGATATGATCAAAAAGCACCTGGGTTGGTTAGTCGTTTGGGGCGGTGTATTTGGCGGATTAATTGGCGGACTATCCGTTGTGGTTGCTATTTTATAAACTTATTCTGGTTACGGTCACTATTTTAAGGGTTTATCCCGTTTGGCTGTTTTCATTGATTTAGCTTTATTGACGGGCTTAGTCATACTGGCTGACTGTTCTTTGGTCTGATAGTTTTGGGTAATACCGGTTAACATATTTCTCAAAAACTGATTGCCACATTCTCTGTAGTTACGGTGAGTGGATTTTCGGAAAAATGCGCTGATTTCTGATTTTGAAATTCTAAAATCAGCGAGTTCTAATATCCCGATTAGATCTTCTGCTTTTAAGGAAAGCGCTATTTTGAGCTTGTTGACTATCATATTGTTATTCAATTTTTGCTTTTTACTTATCGCCACTCGCTCTGCTTGAGTTAGCTCAGTTTCATCAGCCCTTTTGCCACGCTTGTATTGGATAAAACCATCTAAGAAAATGATCATTAAATAATCAGGGAGCGACACATAATCTTGATGATCGTCTTTTTGCAAATATCCCTGTAATTCATTGACAGACAGTTTGTAATTGACCAAAGCAAAAATCTTCAGCATCAATTGATCATTCATGCTAAATGCGTATCTCAGTCTTCTAAAACAGTAGTTATTCATAATCAGTACTAGCCTGAATGTTTATTTCTTCCTTAGTTTTAAGATAAACCGTTTGTGACTCCTCACCAAATTCGATCAATAGATCACCTTTTTTTATTTTTTGGATGGTTTTTTCGGTCCACTCAAGTAAGTCTGGCTGAGACTCCGTTTCAGATAAATTCGACACTACCCACTCTCTTGCCAGAGAATAAAGCGCCTGTTGAGACAAATCGTTGTAAGAAATCAGCATCAGAGTTTTAATTAACAGCCAATAAAGGAATTGTGGGATTATACAGCAGGTAACAAGCTAAACCCCATAAAAAAAGGTCGCCTTTAGCGACCTTTTTTTATAAATTGGCGCGCCCGGAGAGATTCGAACTCCCGACCAATCGGTTCGAAGCCGATTACTCTATCCAGCTGAGCTACGGGCGCATTTTTGCTCAGGGCGTAATCTAACTGAATAGGGCTTGTGACTCAAGGTATTTTTTAAAATTCGTTATTTAGCTCCTAAATCATTGAAGTTATACTTTTGCTCCTACTACCACAATAGTGCCCAATGCTGATTGAATAAACAAACGAATGAGATATTTCAAACTTAATTTGACACAATCCATTTTCCTTGCTGCATAATATAATCGTAATTTTTGTCTCGGCAATGACCATCATTGATTATGTAAAAACTCTCGCTATCGGCACCTTCTAAAATGTTTTGTCTGAAATAAACATTTTTAGAGTCTTTGATTAAATGACAACTGTTAGAAATGACCACAACACTTTGAGGATCAGCCTGTTCGATAACATGACTGGAATAAAAGACTGTTATCTCATCTCTAATGTATAAATCTGATAACAGTACTGCTTGGTTAGGATTAAGAGCTAAAGCAACTCCGTCACAATAAATACGATTTTTATCTTTAGAATACCAGGTTGATATGAGTTCAAAACTTTCGGCATGCGCACCTTCTATGATGCACCCGTTGATATAAACATTATTTTTATCTTTAGCAAACTCCGGTTTCATCGCATAATTAGGACGGTTTTCAACGTAAGGAAGATCCATAAAATGAAATGTTTCCGGATCTGAATTCTCAATCTGTTTACCGAAAATGTAAATTGAATTTTTATCTTTACTAAATTGATAGTCGATGCATTCAAAAGTGTCTACATCGGCACTTTTAATAAGACTGTCAGCATAATAAATGTGGCTACGGTCTTTAGCATAAGCACCCTGGCTTTTGATTATTTCAAAACTCTCAGATTCACACAAAGGAAGCCTGCTTGCACAATGATAGACATTATGATCATCTTTTGCATAACCTTTGTCCAATATAGTAAAGCTGGTACTATCAGCACCATCAATAAAATCTAATTCACCAAACCGCTCATCGATATAAACAACATATTTGGTGTCTTTTATATATTTTCCCCCAATTTGTTCTAGCGTGTTGGGATCGAGGTTTTCTACTTTTTCCATCATGTAATAGACATTATTTTTATCGACCGATAACAATTCTGAAAAAATTTCGAAACTATTTGGATCGATGTTTAGTTGTTTTTCTCCAGCGTAATAGACGGAGTTACTATCTCGAGCATAGTCGGAAAAAATAACACTAAACGTTTGTAAGTCCACATCTTCAATGACATCACCTTCATAATAAACAGCGGTATCATCTTTACAGTATTCAAAATTTAACGGGTTAAAACTATCTACACAACCAAGAGTCGGATAAATTTTTTCTTTAAAATAAATATGATTTTTGTCTTTGGAAAAATAGTTTCCATAAGCGTTAGTTAAAACCGAAAAGCTGTCCGCATCGGCACCGACTATTTCTTTATCTTGACAATAGACTCTTGTACCGTCATGTACAAAATAATCATTAATGATGGTCAGGCTTTCAGGAACAGCGTGTGATAAAATGTGAGTATCATTGTAAACTTTGTCTTTATCATAGCCATATAACTTACCTTTAACCGGAGTAAAACTTTCAACATCAACATCGGTTAAGGCTCTACCAGAATGGCTAAAAACGGTGTATTTATCTTTAGAGTAGGTTCCCCAATAATTGGGATCAAACACAATAAAAGTTTTAGGATCAGCATGTTTCAATACTTTTCCATAATAATAAACATGACTTTTATCTTTTGAATAACTGGCACCTAAGCCTTTAAAGTTTTTAATATCAACATCAACATATTCAAATATTGAGCCACATAAATAGACAGAATTTTTATCTTTACCATGAAATTCATCCAGAACTTCGAATGTTTGAGGATCAGCATCAGTAATTTTATTACATTCAAAGAAAACCGAATGCTTGTCTTTACTATAGCGGTTTACAAGTTCACCCATTGGCGCAGTGAGTAATTGGAACGTTGTGGGATCGGCATTTGGAATAATACTAGTAAAACTGTAAACATGCTCCTTGTCTTTAGCGTGATATTCATCAATAACCACCAATGAATTCCAATCAGCTGACTCATCAAGCAAATGATCTTGAAAGTAAACTCTGCCATCTTTAAGGTGGTAAGAGCTAGCATGATTAGTGGTACTACTCAAAATATCTAAACCATTTTTTTGTTTGTGTTGCTGGTTAGTATGCCATAGTTTTCTGTTTGTTTCACCGTGATCAATCAAGAAAATAAGCCAATATAGCTGGAATTTATCTCATCAAGTCTTTAATAGACTTTAGCGTGATGTCACTAATTGACATAGACAATATTGACGTCAGAAATTATTTCTAACGTCAATAAAACCATGACTAATAGCTGTTTTCTTGTATAATCATGAAGTGGTTTCCACATAGACGATTAAAGCTATTAGACGATATCAAGAAAAACTATCTAGGGATGAGCAACGTCGGAAACATTAAACGAGATGGAAACACTACAATATGTCGCCACCGAACCGCATAAAAACAATCGAGTTGGCTCTGTTAAAAATCAATTTATTCCGTCATTAATCATTCAGAGCTATACTCACGTTAGCCTTCTTATTTTTTATAAACGACAGATTTATTAAATGAAAAAACTTATACATCCTATAATAATGTATCTACTTGTAATTTCATTTGCTCTATTAGCAGACGATGCGAAATGGGAAACAGGCGTTGGCATAGGCGGAATCAGTTTACCTCACTACCCTGGCTCGGATGAGAGATTGGAACTAATACTTCCTATTCCCTATGGCAGTTACGAAGACAAAAAAACAATAATCGATCGTGACGGGATTAATTATAATTTATTTGGGCTCAACAATTTAGATTTATCACTAAGTTTCGGTGTTGGCTTTCCTGTCGATAGTGAAGATAATAAAGCACGACAAGGAATGAATGACTTGAATCCAATTTTTGAAATGGGTCCTTCTTTCAAATATTGGTTATTCAAAAGTACAGACAGAAAATTGTCTCTTGAATTACCAATACGAGCCGCCGTAGCATTCGATGATTTAACGGCACATGATCAAGGTTTTGCAGGCGATTTAAAACTTAATTATGTACAAAAAATACAAGGCTGGAAGTTAAGTGCTTTTTATCGTTTTTTATTTGCTGATCGTAAATATCACTCTCAATATTACGATGTTGAACAACAGTTCGTCACTGCTAAGCGTGGTTTTTATCGCTCTCGAAAAGGAGTTTCTGGAAACGCGATTGGTTTCACGGCAAGTAAACGTTTTGGTGACTTTTATTTTGGTTTGTATACACGATATGAAAATTTATCGAATGCTGCCAATCATGAAAGTCCATTATTAAAAACCGATCATAATTTATATTTTAGCGCTGCATTTAGTTGGGTTTTTGCGAGTAGTGATAGTAAAATAGTTTACTCGACGGCTCATTCTGATTGATAAGTTTGATCTAAAATTGAATAATTGAGAAAACGTTACTTATACTAGCTAGACGAAATTGCCGCTATAAGTTAAAGGTATACCATGAGCGAAGATGACAAACTCAAAGAATTTTATGTCACTATGAAGCGTATTAAAGAAATCGAAACTAAAGCCCTGAAAAAGCTTCGCGATAAAAAAGACGATAGCGATCCCGACGACAACGAACCGGATGCCGCTTAATAGAATCGACAACCACACCTGATCATATGTACAAAATATCGTAATAGGCGAGTAACCTTCTACTTAACCTAAATCCAGATTGTAAAATTCGAATTAAGCTCGAAAAGAGAGGCTCAAAGTTACTAATGACTTAAATTTTTTGACTTAATGCCCAGGGCATAAAGTAGACATTCTTTTAAATAGTCAGTCACACTCATTGTAAGTGAATTTGCAACCAAAGAAGCGCACTTTCTCAGCTTATTGATTTATTTAGAAAATATTTTTGACCTGGAATATTATGTTCACTTGGTACATATAATATTCCTAGATATTTAAGTCAAAAAGCTATAAGCTTATGTTTTAATTAATAAAATATATAATATGTAGAATTTCATAGGAATGTTAATGAGATTTACCGCATATAATCAGCTAGGAATAAAATGATTCGAATAATATTACTAGTGTTTGGTTGTTTTTTTTGACTTGCGATCTGAAGTAACTATAGATGGTAAAAGACCATTTCTGTATTCCTATGAAAAGAGTGAGTGTGGTTCGCTTGAAGAAAACCCAACAGTTTCAATTGAGAGAATGCAGGACAAAAGTACAAAAATCGCTTTTCCTGTAGATCTCTTTGGAGGAAAGGCTTTAGTTAATTCTACCCTTAATAGAACTATTGATACGCTAACCTTTAGACTGGAAACTGCTCGAGCAGCAGCTAGAGCCACATTATGTGTTTGTAGCGAACTAGTAGAGCTACTAATTGAAAATGATATTGGGGACTTTAAGAAGATATACATTGTAGTAGATGATACTGTAATATTTGAGTCAAAAATCCCTAACCAGAAATCGATGGCAGACGCTGAAAACGCGCAACATGATTAAGCGTTAGATTACCAAAAATGATGACTTACAATTTGTATGAAGCACCAGCATCTGAATCTGATGCGCCTAAAACGAACAAAACAAAATGACGTATCTTAGGGGCATTGTTGATCTTGATTTTTGCTTCTTCATTAAGCTTTTTTGCAGGGTATAGATACTCGTATAAATTGGTAGAGAATAAACTCTTAGAAGAAAGGAAGTATGAAGCAAAGAACTATTTCAGATTGGAAAGAATTAGATCGACTTTGTTATTCAACTCAGTCGAGGATGTTCAGAATAAAAAATTCGAAATATTTTATAACTCACATTCCGCACCAAATACTCTTAGAAAAATCATTCTTGTGCGAGATAGATCACAGGATTATCAGCGATAGATCAAACCACTTATAGTCAATCGATCAAAGCAAGCGAGTTGTTTTTCTGA